>DHKFR23501__coassemble_902_pt1 | contig 24760 bp, 18 predicted proteins | sample DHKFR23501__metabat2_low_PE_038 | metagenome-assembled genome bin DHKFR23501
ATCTCGGATGGAAACTGGAGAACATAGTGTGTATAGAGCTGATGAGACGCTATAAACCTCTCTTCTGTGATGTTTTCTACTATAAGGAGGCATCCTCGCAAGTTGATTTTGTCATTGCCAGGGACGGCAATGTGCAGGAGTTGATACAGGTGTCATATGACATCTCGACTGAAAGGACACGCAATAGGGAGATAAGAGGATTGAAGAATGCTGCAAAGAAACTTAAGTGCGGCAATCTTACGCTTGTAACATTTGAGGAGCAGGAAACAATTGAGGAGGAGGACTGTACAATAAATGTTATTCCTGCTACTGAGTGGCTGCTTGGTAGATAAATGATGCTGACAACACGGCAGGCCTGGCGGAATTTGGAGTTATCCCCCGAAAACACTAAGTTTGCCCCGCATTTTAAAGGAACCGTTATATGAAAAAACACATCGTGACGATAATGGCGCTGATGGCGCTGGTGACAGTGGGGGCTGGGGCGCAGGCTCCTGAGGCTCAGGAGGTGAAATCTATGCTTAGGATTGTGGCTGACTGGGAGAGGGCGAATCATCTGATAGATGAGGGGGAGCACGGCGATCTGGCCTGGACGCAGGCGGCGCTGTATGTGGGGATGCTGGACTGGGCCGAGGTGGCTGAGATGGAGGACGGTGATGACAGCTACTATCAGTGGATAAGGAGGATAGGGCGGAGGAACAGCTGGCAGACGGGGAAGATGATGTACCATGCGGACGACATTGCGGTGTCGCAGGCGTGGCTGACGATGTATGAGAAATACCGGGAGCGCAATATGCTGCTGCCGACCTTGGCGCGGACGGAGTTCGTGCTCAGATATCCCTCGTGCAGCACTCTCGACCTCGATTATTCAATCGCGGCGACTCTCGAGCGCTGGTCCTGGTGCGATGCGCTGTTCATGGCTCCTCCGGTGTATGCGAGGATGTATGTCCTGACCGGAAGGCCGGAGTTTCTGGAGTTCATGGACCGCGAGTACAAGGCGACCTATGAATATCTGTACGATAAGGATGCCCGGCTTTTCTACCGCGACTGGCGGTATTTCGATGACCGGGAGGCCAACGGTGAGAAGGTCTTCTGGGGCCGCGGCAACGGCTGGGTGCTGGCCGGCCTGGCGGAGCTGCTGCAGATTCTCCCGGAGACAAACGCCTACAGGGATTTCTACGAGGACCTTTTTGTGGACCTGGCCGCGAGACTGGCCGGGCTTCAGAGTCCTGACGGTTACTGGCATGCGAGCCTGCTGGATCCGGCGTCCTATCCCTCGCCCGAGACCAGCGCGACCGGCTTTATCGTCTACGGCCTGGCCTACGGGGTAAACGCCGGACTTCTCGATGCGGAGACTTTCACCCCGGTGATTCTCAAAGGCTGGAAGGCCCTGACCGACGCTGTGGAGCCGGACGGCAAGCTCGGCTGGGTGCAGCCCATCGGCGCGGATCCCAAGAAGGTGACCCGCGAGATGACCGAGGTCTACGGTGTCGGAGCCTTCTTAGCTGCAGGAGTTCAGGTCTATACGATGTTGGGCGGTGCCGGGGACAATGGAAAATAAGCGGAGGATAGAAGTGGTGGCGGCGGTCATCCATGACGGCAGCCGCATCCTGGCGACTCAGCGCGGCTACGGGGAGTTCAAGGACAAATGGGAGTTCCCGGGCGGCAAGATGGAGGCCGGGGAGAGCCGTGAGGAGGCTCTGCGCAGGGAGATCCGGGAGGAACTGGACACTGAGATCAATATCGGGAAGCTGCTCTGTACGGTGGAGTACGACTATCCCGCGTTTCACCTGACGATGCACTGCTTTCTATGTACTGTCGCCGCCGGAGATCTTAGGCTCAAGGAGCACGAATCCGCCCGCTGGCTGTCGGCGCAGGAGCTGAATGCGGTGGACTGGCTGCCGGCGGATGTACAGATACTTCCGGCTATTTCCGCGATGCTTGTCTGAGGGCTGCATTGTATTGGGAAATTTCGTACATTTGTCACCGCAAAACACTAATACGCGACGACGATTATGACGAAATTATCCTTATGGGCAGCATTCTGCCTGACAGCCCTCACCGGGATATCTGTATCAGCCGCACCTGCATCGGCTCAGCAGTCTGAGGATCCCGGCCGGGAGGGCCTGACCCGTTACGTGGATCCAAACATCGGCACTGCGCACAGCCGCTGGTTTTTCTACACTCCTGCCTCCCTGCCATTCGGCATGGCGAAGGTGGCGCCCTCTACCAACGGCCATTATGGCAACAAGGACGGCTGGCAGGCCGTGGGCTACGATGCCCGCCATACCTCGATCGAGGGTTTTGTCAACCTGCATGAGTTTCAGGTCGGAGGTATCTCTGTGATGCCTTCCACAGGCACTCTCAAGACCGTTCCGGGCAGCCTGGACGGTACGGAGGACGGCTACCGCTCGGAGTTCGACAAGCAGGATGAATATGCCACGGCGGGATATTACTCCGTCATACTCAAGGATTACGGCATCAGGGCAGAGCTGACGGCCACTGAGCGGGTCGGCTTTCACCGCTATACGTTTCCGGCCTCGGACCAGGCTCACCTGATATTCGACATCGGGCGCCGCTGGGGCGAGAGCGGCAGGGTAGTGGACGCCGAGGTGCAGTACAACGGGGACGGTACCCTTCAGGGCTGCGTGATAACCGAACCGGCATACGTCCAGAAGTATCAGCCCGGTGCCGTGGTGCCACTGTATTTCTATGCTCAGGTCAGCCGCAGTCCAGAGGAATGGGGCACGTTCGCCGGTGAGGCTGTCCAGCCCTCGGCAGCCCGCAGCATGGGACCCGGCTCCGGCATCTACATGACATTCACGACAGTGCAGAACGAGACCATAGAGGTCAAGGTCGGGGTATCCTACACCTCCGTCGACAACGCTAGGAACAACCTCATGACCGAGGCTGAAAACCTGACCTTCGACCAGGCCCGTCGGAAAGCCGACGGCATCTGGGAAGAGGCTCTGGGCCGCATCGTGGTCGAGGGCCCTGACGAGGCCGACAAGACCAAGTTCTACACAGGTCTCTTCCACGCTCTCCTGGGTCGCGGCCTGGCCAGCGACGTGAACGGCGACTATCCCCGCAACGACGGCACTGTAGGCCACATAGAGAAGGATGCCGACGGCCGCCCCCTGCACCACCACTACAACACGGACGCCATGTGGGGAGGCTGCTGGAACCTGACCCTGCTCTGGGCCTTGGCCTATCCCGAGTACTACGCCGACTTCGTCCAGAGCCAGCTGCTGGTCTACAAGGAGACCGGATGGCTGGCCGACGGCATTGCCAACAGCCGCTATGTTTCCGGAGTGGGGACCAACTTCATGGGCTTAGTCATCGCAGGAGCCTACAACTGCGGCATCCGCGATTTCGACATCGCCACCGGATATGAGGCGGCCCTGAAAAACGAGCTGGGCTGGAAAGACAGACCCGTCGGTGCCGGCAAGTCCGATGCCGGAGCATTTGTCGAATACGGCTATTCGCCCTATGTTCCCAGCACCGGAGTCAACGACGAGCACCACCGCGACGGCTCTCCCTTCGGCGCCTCGCACACCCTCGAATACTGTTTCAGCGCCTATGCAGTGGCCAACTTCGCCGAAGCCCTCGGCCACAAGGAGGACGCCCGTCAGCTGATGGAGCTTTCCCACGGCTGGAAGAAACTCTACGACCCTTCTACCGGCTTCATCCGTCCCAAGGACAAGGACGGAAAGTTCATTGAGCCCTTCGATCCTTCCCGCCCCTGGGTAGGCTTCCAGGAGGGCAACGCCTGGCAGTACACTTTCTACGTGCCTCATGACGCCGCGACCCTCGCCGAGACCGTCGGCCGTGACGAGTTCAACACCCGCCTGGACAGCATCTTTACCATCTCCCGAGCCAATATCTTCGGCGGCGGCACGGTAGTCGACGCCTTCGCCGGCATCTCCGGAGTGTACAACCACGGCAATCAGCCCAATCTCCACATCTCCTGGCTCTTCAACTTCTCCGGCAAGCCCTGGCTCACCCAGAAATGGGTCAGGGCCATCTGCGATGAGTTCTACGGCACCGAGGAAATCCACGGCTACGGCTACGGTCAGGACGAGGACCAGGGCCAGCTCGGAGCATGGTACGTGATGTCCTCCATCGGCCTGTTCGACGTCAAGGGACTGGGTGACAGGGAGCCTTCCTTCCAGATCGGCAGTCCCGTCTTCGACCGCGTCACCATCCGCCTCCCCGAGGACGTCCGCTCCAGACCCTTCGTCATCGAGGCCCAGGGCAACAGCAAGGACAACATCTACGTCCGCAGCATGAAGCTCAACGGCCGTCCTCTCAAGACCTACGTCCTGCCTTACAGGCAGCTGGTCAAGGGCGGCACGCTCACCCTCGTCATGGACAGCGAGCCCAACACCAAGGCAACAAAATAACATATCCATCTATGCGCATATCAGGCACAATGACAATAATTGCGGCAGCCGGAGCCCTTCTCGCCTCGGCTGCCTGCACTCCCTCTCAGGAGGATTTTACAAAATATGTGGACCCGACAATCGGCACCGGCGGCCACGGTCATGTCTTCTACGGGGCCAGCGTCCCCTTCGGCCTGGTGCAGCTCGGCCCGACCAGCATCCCGCAGGACTGGGACTGGACCTCCGGCTACCACATCAGCGACTCGACGGTCATCGGCTTTCCCCACACCCACCTGAGCGGAACGGGCATAGGCGACCTGCACGACATCACCCTGATGCCGGTTACGGGCGAGGTGACATACGCCCGCGGCAGGGAGGATGACCCTGGCTCCGGCCTATGGTCCTATTCGGACCGCTCTAAGGAAACGGCCCGTCCGGGATACTACGCCACCCGTCTGACCCGCTACGACGTGGATGTGGAGCTTACCGCCACCAAGCGGGTGGGATTCCACAAATATACCTTCAACGCCCCGGACGACGCGGCAGTGGTCATCGACCTGGTGAACGGCGGCGGCTGGGATTCTCCCGTGGAGGCACGGATAACCCGGGTGGACGGCAGCAGGGTGGAGGGCTACCGCTTCTCGAAGGGCTGGGCCTCGGACCAGAAGGTGTTCTTCGCGGCAGAATTTTCCATCCCCGTCACCTCCCTCGAGGTTATCACCGACGGACAGTCCGCTCAGGACAGCGGCAGGGGCCGCAGGGTCTACGCCCGCGCATCCTTGGATGCAGCTGCCGGGGTACCGGTCTACGTCAAGGTAGCCCTTTCCCCCACGTCGGTGGAGAATGCCTGGGCCAATATGGCAGCGGAGCTGCCCGGATGGGACTTCGGAGGCTGCGTAGGGGCTGCCCGGCAGGCATGGAACGGCGAGCTCTCGAAGATCCGCATCGGCACTCGGGACGAGGAGCAGCGGAAGGTCTTCTACACGGCACTGTACCATACGATGATAGGCCCTTCGGAGTTCTGTGACGTGAGCGGAGACTACTACGGAGCTGACGGACAGATGCATCCAGACGGAGGCTTTGTCAACTACACGACCCTCTCGTGCTGGGACACCTACCGCTCCGCACATCCCCTGATGACCCTGATCCATCCGGAGAAGATGAGGGATATTGCCGAGACCTTCATGACGATATACGACCAGCAGGGCAAGCTGCCCGTATGGCATCTGATGGGCTGTGAGACCAACACCATGGTCGGCAATCCCGGCATCAGCATCTTAGCCGACGCCGTCCTCAAGGGCTACGTCGAGGACGAGGAGAGGGCCTACACGGCACTGAAGAACTCCGCTATGCTCGACGAGAGGGGCATGGCCGCCCGCAAGGAATACGGCTACATCCCCTGGGAGACAATGAACGAGTCGGTGGCCTTCGACATGGAATACGCCATCGCGGACTGGGCTGTGGCTCAGGTGGCCCGGAGGCTCGGGCATACGGAGGACTATGAGTATTTCATAGAGCGCAGCCGCTCCTACCGCCACCTGTTCGACCCGCAGACCCGCTTCATGCGCGGCAAGGGCCGGGACGGCAGCTTCCACGAGCCGTTCAATCCCATCTCCTCGGAGCACCGCAACGATGACTACTGCGAGGGCAATGCCTGGCAGTACACCTTCCTCGTACCGCAGGACCTCGAGGGTCTGATAGACTGCTTCGGCTCCCGCGAGGCATTCCTGAGCAAGCTGGACTCGCTCTTTACGATTGACTCCAAGCTGGAGGGCGAGGACGTATCGCCTGACATCTCAGGCCTCATCGGACAGTACGCCCACGGCAACGAGCCGAGCCACCATGTCGCCTATTTCTACACCATGGCCGGGGAGCCGGACAAGACCGCCGACATAGTGCGCTATATCCTGACAGAGCTGTATTCCGCCGCTCCAGACGGCCTTTCGGGCAATGAGGATGTGGGAGCCATGTCCTCGTGGTACATCCTCTCGTCTCTCGGCTTCTACCAGGTGGAGCCTGCCGGAGGACGCTATTTCCTCGGCTCTCCGCTCTTCGACGAGGCGGTGATCCGGGTGGCCGGAGGCGAGTTCACCGTAAGGGCCCTGAACAATTCCCCCGAGAACAGATACATCAAGAGTATCAGACTGAACGGACAGCCGTATGACAGGTGGTGGATCGACTTCAGCGACATCACTGCAGGGGGTGTCCTCGAAATAGAAATGACCGATGAACAAAAATAACCGACAGAAAATGAAAAAGACAGCTCTCCTGCACTTCGCATGTGTGCTGACCGTCCTTACGGTATGCGGGTTTACGGCCCGTACTGCCCGGGCTGAGGATACCGCCCGGGACTACACCAAGTATGTCAATCCCCTGATGGGAACCCTCTCCACATTTGAGTTCTCCACCGGCAACACCTATCCGGCCATAGCCCGCCCCTGGGGTATGAACTTCTGGACGCCTCAGACCGGAAAGATGGGCGACGGCTGGTCCTACGTCTACTCCCAGCTGGAGATCCGGGGCTTCAAGCAGACCCATCAGCCCAGCCCGTGGATCAACGACTACGGCCAGTTCTCCCTCATGCCCACAGTCGGAACTCCGGTCTTCGATGAGAATGAGCGTGCCAGCTGGTTCTCCCACAAGGCAGAGACCGCCCTGCCGCACTATTACCGGGTCTATTTAGCCAAGCCAGATGTAACTGTGGAGCTGACTCCCACGGAGCGTGCGGCCATCTTCCGCTTCACCTTCCCGGAGAGCGACAGTGCCAATGTGGTGGTGGACGCTTTCGACCGCGGCTCGTATATCAAGGTCATCCCCGGGGAAAACAAGATAGTGGGCTACAGCACCCGCAACAGCGGAGGGTGTCCGGACAATTTCCGGAACTGGTTCGTCATGGTCTTCGACCGTCCGTTCTCCTATACGGCGACCGTACGCGACGGGGAGATACAGACCGGAGCATTGGAGCAGGAGGCCGGTCATGCCGGAGCGATAGTAGGCTTCAGCACGGCCCGCGGCGCTCAGGTCCATGTAAGGGTGGCATCCTCATTCATCAGCCTTGAGCAGGCGGAGCGCAATCTGCAGGAACTCGGAGACAGCTCCTTCGAGGAGATAGCGGAGGCCGGCCGCCGGGTCTGGAACGACGTTCTGGGCCGGATAGAGGTCGAGGGCGGCACGGAGGAGCAGTACCGGACATTCTACTCATGTCTGTACCGCTCGCTGCTCTTTCCCCGCAAGCTCTACGAGATGGACGCTCAGGGCCGGCCCGTCCACTACAGCCCCTACAACGGAGAGGTACTGCCCGGATACATGTACACCGATACCGGATTCTGGGATACGTTCCGCAGCCTCTTCCCTCTGCTCAACCTCATGTATCCTTCGGTCAATAAGGAGATACAGGAAGGACTGCTCAACACATACAGGGAGAGCGGCTTCTTCCCCGAATGGGCCAGTCCGGGTCACCGCGGCTGCATGGTCGGCAACAACTCCGCCTCTGTCCTCGTCGATGCCTGGGTCAAGGGCGTGAGGGTAGAGGACGTGCAGACCCTGTATGAGGGACTGCTGCACGGCACCCGTAACGTTCATCCCCGGGTCTCCTCCACCGGCCGGCTCGGGCATGAATTCTACAACACCCTCGGCTACATCCCCTATGACGTCGGCATAGCCGAGAACGTGGCCCGTACCCTCGAATACGCCTACAACGACTGGTGCATCCTCCAGCTGGCCGAGGCCCTCGGCAGGCCGCAGCAGGAGATAGACACCCTCCGGAGCAGGGCCCTGAACTACCGCAATGTCTTCGACCCTTCCACCAACCTGATGCGCGGCCGCAACCGCGACGGACAGTTCCAGTCCCCCTTCTCACCCCTGAAGTGGGGCGATGCCTTCACCGAGGGCAACAGCTGGCACTACACCTGGTCCATCTTTCATGACCCCCAGGGCCTTATCGACCTGATGGGAGGCCGCGGGACATTTACCGCCATGCTCGACTCGGTGTTCTCGGTGCCTCCGGTCTACGATGACAGCTACTACGGATATCCTATCCACGAGATAAGGGAGATGGCCGTAGCCGATATGGGCAACTATGCCCACGGCAACCAGCCCGCCCAGCACATGATCTACCTCTATAACTACGCTGCCCGGCCATGGAAAGCCCAGTGGTGGGTGCGTCAGGTCCTGAACCGTCTCTACAGCCCCACGCCCGACGGTTACTGCGGGGACGAGGACAACGGGCAGACCTCCGCATGGTACGTATTCTCGGCCCTCGGGTTCTATCCCGTCTGCCCCGGAAGCGACCAGTACGTTGCCGGCTCCCCCTTGTTCCGCAAGGCCGTGCTGCACTTCGAGAACGGACGGAGCCTGACCATAGAAGCGCCTGAAAACGGTCCGGACCGCTGCTACATCCGCTCGGCCGAGCTCAACGGCAGGCCCTATACCCGCAGCTACTACACTCACGAGGGTCTGCTCGGCGGCGGCATCCTGCATCTGGAGATGAGTCCTGAACCGGATTACAGCAGGGCGACGGCTGATGAGGATTTGCCTTATTCATTTTCGAATAAATAATAAAACAATATCGTTAAAATAAGAAAACAAAATCGTTATGAGAATATCATTCCTATTGTTCCCTTTTACTTTTCTATTTTTGACGTCATTGTCCGCTGCTGCTTTCCCGGCAGACGGTCCGGAAGGTGCCCGACAGGTATTGTCCTTCAATGACAGCTGGCAGTTCCGCATAGCGGAGGCGGATGCATGGGAAGATGTAACCCTTCCCCATACCTGGAATGCCGATGACATGCAGCTGCGCCCGGGTCTATGTCAACGGAGTGCTGGTAGGGGAGCACCGAGGAGGATATTCGGCATTTGCCTGCGAGATACAGCAGGAAGTGCGCTTCGGACAGGACAATGAGATAACGGTCATCGCCGACAACGCCTCCCGGCCGGATGTCATCCCCGTCAACCACTTCCTTTTCGGAGTGTACGGGGGCATCTACCGTCCGGTATCGCTGATAGTCACCGACAGATGCAATATCGCCGTGACAGACCACGCTTCGAGCGGGGTGTACATCACTCAGAAGGATGTCTCCCGCGAGTCGGCGCGGATAACTGTCCGCACCAAATTGGACAACGGCGGACTGCGGACGGAGCCTCTCGTTTTAGAAAGCGTCATCGAGGATATGGAGGGACGGCAGCATCATAGACGAGGTGGTGCAGCCGTTGGGAGTGAGGAAGTTCGAGATAGTGGCCGGGGAGGGATTCTACCTCAACGGGGAGCGCTGGCCCATGTACGGGGTCTGCCGCCATCAGGACTGGCTCGGCTCCGGCAGCGCACTCACCAAGGAGCAGCATGACACGGACTTGGCCATGATCATGGACATCGGCGCCACCACTGTGCGTCTGGCCCACTACCAGCAGTCGGACTACATCTACTCGAAATGCGACTCGCTTGGCCTTATCGTCTGGGCGGAGATACCGTTTGTCAATAAAGTCACCGGGGAGGAATGGGAGAACGCCCACCGTCAGCTGCGGGAGCTCATCCGCCAGAGTTTCAACCATCCTTCCATCTATACCTGGGGCCTGCACAACGAGGTCTACAAGCCTCACGCCTACACGGCGGCCCTGACCCAGTCCCTTCACGACTTAGCCAAGACAGAGGACCCTGACCGCTACACTGCGGCCGTAAACGGTCACGGGCACGCAGACCATCCGGTCAACCTCAATTCCGATATCCAGGGCATGAACCGCTACTACGGCTGGTACGAACGGGAGATTACCGATATCGATGCCTGGGTAGAGGGCTTGGAGGAGAACTATCCTGACATGAAGCTGATGCTCACTGAGTACGGGGCCGACGCCAATACCGCCCACCAGACCGAATACCTCGGCGAATCCCTCGACTGGTCCAGGCAGTTCTACCCCGAGACCTTCCAGACCAAGACCCACGAGTACCAGTGGGCCGTCATATCGCGCCATCCGTACATCATCGCCTCCTATCTCTGGAACATGTTTGACTTCGCCTGCCCGATGTGGGAAAGGGGTGGTATTCCGGCCCGGAACATGAAAGGATTAGTTACCTTCGACCGTCAGGTTAAAAAGGATTCGTACTACTGGTACAAGGCCAACTGGAGCGAGGAACCGGTGCTCTACCTGACCCAGCGCCGCAATACCGACCGGGAGAAGCGCGTTACCTCCGTCACCGCTCCGGACGGGCAGACCCTCGAGGACCGTATCGAGTGGACCTACACCGGGGAGAAGAACCGCGGTCTGGAGAGCCGTGAGAGGCTTCAGGAGCATGCCGGCTTCTGAAGCGCCCTGTTGTTACAAAGCCGTTAAAATACCGTTACGGAAAGATGAAACCTGAGGTCAGCCTCTTGCGGACTCGTAAGAGGCTGATATCTTTGCGGCCTGTCGGGACAAATCCCGGCGTAGAATACAGAGATGAACCGTAAAAAGATTCTTATTTCCGTATTTGTCGCAATGCTCGCTGCCGGGTCGGCTCAGGCCCAGCGGGTCAAGGGCAGCGACACTCTTCTCCCGCTTACACAGGAACTTGCTGAAGACTACCTCGAGGAGCATCCCGAGGGGGAGGTCATCGTCACCGGCGGCGGCTCGGGAGTCGGCATAGCGGCTCTGATGGAGAACACGACCGACATCGCGATGGCTTCGAGGCGCATCAAGTTCGGGGAGAAAATGAAGTTTGCCGAGGCCGGTCTGGAGGCCCGGGAGGTCATAGTGGCCTACGACGCCTTAGCGGTGGTGGTCAATCCCTCGAACCCCGTCACTCAGCTGACCCGCGAGCAGCTCGAGGACATCTTCCGCGGCAAGATCACCAACTGGAAGGAGGTGGGCGGCGAGGACCGCAAGATAGTGGTCTACTCCCGCGAGACATCCTCCGGCACATACGAGTTCTTCAAGGAGAGCGTCCTGGACAACAAGAACTACATGAGCAGCATCCTCTCGATGCCCGCTACCGGGGCCATCATCCAGTCCGTCAAGCAGACCAAGGGGGCCATCGGCTACATCGGCCTGGCCTATCTCAACCGGTATGTGAAGCCTTTGGCGGTATCCTACGACGGAGGTAAGCACTACGCGGTGCCCTCGGTGGAGACAGCGGCCGACGGCTCCTATCCGATAGTGCGCCCGCTGTACTACTACTATGACGCTGCCAAGGAGCAGACAGTCAGCTCCTTCATATCATACGCCCTCTCGCCCGAAGGGCAGAAATCGGTGCTGGAACAGGGTTTCGTGCCGGTGAGAATGGAAGGTGACGGCGGGGAGGCCGTGCAGAAATGAAGCGCTTCCTCGAGAAGGCCGTCAAGTGGCTGCTGACCGCCAGCGGCTTCGTCACGAGCCTCGTTATCCTGCTGATTATCGGCTTCCTCTTTACGGAGGGCGCGGGTCTTTTCCGTGAGAAGGTCATCGAGGAGGGCTACGTCTTAGCCGTACACAAGGACAATCCGGTAAAGGAACTGACCGCCGCCGAGATCAAGGCCGTCTTCGACGAGGACATCACCCGCTGGAGCGGACTCGGCGGTCCGGACATGGAGATAGTTACTTTCCGCCTGGAGGATGCGGACGAATATTTTACCGAGGAGGAACTCGGAGCGCAGTACGAATATGCGGCGGTGAAGATCGACTCCCTGATAGCCGCCACTCCGGGGATGATCGCCTTTATCCCAGAGAGCATGGTGGAGGAGGGGGCGCAGCTTAACCTTATAGAGGACAATTCCATCTCCCCGGCCGAGGTGCTGGGCGGCAGCGAATGGTTCCCGACCGCCACCCCCGCGCCTCTGTTCGGCATGTGGCCCCTGCTGGCCGGCACGCTGTGGGTGAGCTTCTTCGCGATACTCTTTGCCCTGCCTTTCGGCATCAGCATAGCGGTCTATATGGCCGAAGTGGCCCCTGAGCGGGTGAGGAATATCCTCAAGCCCGTCATCGAGCTGCTTAACGGCATTCCCTCGGTGGTCTACGGCTTCTTCGGCCTGATCATCATCGTGCCCCTGCTGCAGCAGGTATTCGGCCTGCCGGTGGGAGAAAGCGGATTGGCCGGCAGCATAGTCCTGGCCATCATGGCCCTGCCGACGATAGTCACGGTGGCGGAGGACGCCATGCGCAACTGCCCGAGGGCACTGCGGGAGGCCTCATTGGCCTTAGGCGCCTCGAAGTGGCAGACCGTGTCCAAAGTGGTGATACCCTCGTCGATGTCCGGCATTGCCTCCGGAGTGGTGCTCGGCATCGGCCGTGCGATAGGAGAGACCATGGCCGTGCTCATGGTCACAGGCAACGCCGCCGTCATCCCCCATTCAATCCTCGAGCCGCTGAGGACCATCCCCGCGACCATTGCCGCAGAGCTCGGCGAGGCCCCCGCCGGCGGAGCGCACTACCAGTCCCTCTTCCTGCTGGGCGTAATCCTCTTCTTCATCACATTTTTCATCAACCTCTGCGTGGAGTACATCTCCCACCGCAACAAGGCCAAAAACTCGTAACGACCCATGAATACCCCAGTATATCCCACCGGCTACCACCTCCGCAAGCGGCGCTCGCAGGCCGCAGCCTTCGCCGTATTCCGGGTGCTGAGCTATTTTATTGTCTTAGTGCTCTTCGCCATCCTCGGCTTCATCATCTACAAGGGCGCCGGAGTCCTGAGCTGGGACTTCCTGACCAAGGCCCCGGAGGACGGAATGACCGCCGGCGGTATTTTCCCCGCGATAGTGGGAACCCTGCTGCTGATGCTCGGAAGCGCCGTGGTGGCCTTCCCGATAGGCATCATGAGCGGCATCTACATGAACGAATACGCCTCAAAAGGGTGGGTGGTGCGCTTCATCCGCCTGATGACCAACAACCTCAGCGGAGTGCCCTCGATAGTCTTCGGACTCTTCGGCATGGCCCTGTTCGTCAAATACCTTGGATTCGGCGACAGCATCCTGGCCGGCTCCCTGACCCTCGGACTGCTCTCCCTGCCGCTGGTCATCCGCACCACGGAGGAGGCCCTGAAGGACATTCCCGCCGGTATCCGCGAGGGAAGCCTGGCCCTCGGAGCCACCAAGCTCCAGACCATCTGGAAGGTGGTGCTGCCCATGGGCATGCCGCGCATCATCACCGGCCTGATCCTCTCCCTCGGCCGTGTGTCGGGAGAGACCGCACCGATTCTTTTCACCTGCGCCGCCTATTTCTTCCCCCAGCTGCCCGCATCCATATTTGACCAGTGCATGGCCCTGCCATACCACCTCTACGTCATCTCGACCAGCGGCACGGACATCGAGGCGCAGCAGCCGATAGCCTATGGAACGGCCTTAGTGCTGATTATCATTGTCCTGATCATCAACCTGCTGGCGGGAGGACTCAGAAAATATTTTGAAAAACGGTTAAAGATAAAATAAATGGAGAAAATCGAAGCAAGGGACGTTAATTTCTATTACGGGTCCTTCCACGCCCTGAAGGGCATATCGATGGAGATACCGCAGAATCAGGTGGTCGCCTTCATCGGGCCTTCCGGCTGCGGCAAGTCCACCTTCCTGCGGCTGTTCAACCGGATGAACGACCTGATACCCGGCACCCGGCTCGAGGGGCAGATCCTCATCGACGGACAGGATATCTACGGAGCGGATGTCCATGTGGACGAGCTGCGCAAGAATGTGGGGATGGTCTTCCAGAGGCCTAATCCCTTCCCCAAGAGCATATTTGACAATGTGGCCTACGGCCTGCGGGTCAACGGTATAAAGGACAAGGCCTACATCCGGGAGAGGGTGGAGGAGTCCCTGCGCGGGGCGGCCCTCTGGGATGAGGTCAAGGACAAGCTCGGGGAGTCGGCATTTGCCCTCTCGGGAGGCCAGCAGCAGAGACTCTGCATCGCCCGGGCCATGGCCGTGTCCCCCTCGGTGCTGCTTATGGATGAGCCGGCCTCGGCCCTCGACCCGATATCGACGGCCAAGGTGGAGGAGCTTATCAGCGAGCTGCGCAGCCAGGTGACCATCGTCATCGTCACGCACAACATGCAGCAGGCGGCGAGGGTCAGCGACAGGACGGCATTTTTCTATATGGGTGAGATGGTCGAGTATGACGATACCAAGACTATCTTTACAAATCCTCACAAGGAGGCTACCCAGAACTACATCACAGGACGTTTCGGTTAACAGACAAAAATATTACAGGATATGGTAAAATTCGTAGATCAGCAACTCACCCAGCTCCGCAACGAGGTCTACCGCATGTGGGCGATGGTGTACAGTCAGATGGACCAGGCCCGGCAGGCGGTGCTCGGCATGGACCGCAATATAGCCCAGCAGATATGGGTGCGCGAGCGCTTAGTGGATGCCCAGGACATCAAGATAGATACTCAGGTGGAGGATTTCATCGCCCTCTATACTCCCGTGGCAGTGGACCTGCGCTTCGTGCTGGCCATGCTCAAGATCAACAGCGACCTCGAGCGTATCGGGGACTACGCCTACAGCATCGCCCGCTTCGTCAAGGAGACGGATGCGGAGAAACTCGATGCAGCCCTGGTGGACAGGCTCCAGCTGGAGCGGATGTTCGACATCGTGCTGGAGATGATGAACGGGCTGCAGTCCTCCCTGATGGACGAGAATCCCTCAAAGGCCTCCTCGGTAATTGACATGGACGATGAGCTGGACCGGCTAAAGGCCGCTTCCGACAGCATTCTGATGGAGTACGCCCGGGAGCATACGGACGAGCTTCCGGTGGTTATGGGACTCGGCAGCATCTTCCGCAAGCTCGAGCGCACCGGCGACCATCTGACCAATATCGCTGAGGAGATAGTCTTCTATGTCGATGCGAAGGTGCTTAGGCATACGGCCATGTTCTCCGGCAAGGAGTCTCAGTGATAGAGATAGTGCGATAATTAAGTGTTAATAATTAGGTTGGAAAACAACTATGTTGGAGCGCGTATTGCGGCCTAACATAGTTGTTTTGTTTATAATGGGCGGGAATATCGCTATCTTTGGAATCCAAAACACATACCGTATGAAATTCTATATCGTAGACTGTTTCGCCGAGGCGAAATACCAGGGCAATCCGCTGGCCGTCCTCATCCCCGACCGGCCTGTCTCCGATGCCGAGATGCTGCGGATAGCCATAGAGATAGGCTTTTCCGAGACGACCTTCATCATGTCCGGGCGTCAGGCCGACGGAGGCTATGACGTGCGGATCTTCACGACCTCCTGCGAGGTACCTTTCGCAGGGCATCCTACGCTCGGGACGGCATACGTCATCAGGGAAATGCTGGAGGGCGGCCGGCCGTCGCGTGTGCTGCTCAACCTCAGGGCCGGGCAGATTCCGGTGGACTTTGCTCTGGACGGCATGGGGGTCATGACGCAGAATCAGCCGGTGTTCGGGGAGATTCTGCCCCGGAATGCGGCGGTGGCTGCGGTGTCGCTCTCGGAGGACGACGTCCGGGACGATTTTCCGGTCCAATGGGTGTCGACCGGGCTGGAGGCTGTGATCACCCCTCTGCGGTCCGTCGAGGCCCTCGAGCGCTGCCGGGTCAACTACGATGAGCGGCAGCGGTTCATCGACCGGCACTATGCGTGCAGTCTGCTGTACTTCGTGCCGATGCCGGACGGCAGTCTGCGGGTAAGGGTGTTTATGGAGGACCCCGGCTTTCTCGAGGATCCGGCTACGGGCAGTGCCAACGGCGACCTGGCGTGCTGGCTGCTCCGGCACGGCTTTTTCGGCGGGGCGCGGAGTCTCAGCTATACGGTGAGTCAGGGCAGCGAGATGGGACGGCCCTCGCGGCTCCATGTCGAGGCCTCGTATGATGCGGCCGGCGGGCTTTATTCGACCCGGGTAGGCGGCAGGGTCTTCGTGGTGGCCGAAGGGGAATGGAGGTGACGGCAGTGCGGCGACGGACGCCTCTGATGCCGGTCTGCATATAACGAAATCGAGAAGGTGGTGGCGAAATGCCTTTTTCCCCCGGCACCTTCCAGTCAACTGAAATCAGGAATACCGGCGAGAGGTGCTTCTGATGCCAGTCTGCATATAACGAAATCGAGAAGGTGGTGGCGAAAAGGCACTTTCTCCGGCACCTTCCGGTCAACCGGAAATAGGAATGACTGTGGAAAGAGTGCGGGTAATTGTTTTATATTTGCAGGCTGAAAAAAAAGATTTGAAATGAGAAAGATTCTGATAATTGTTGTTTTTCTGATTTCCCTGCCGATGATTGCAGGTTCGATGGAGCAAAAGACGGAATTTACTGTCCTGCAGTGGAATATCTGGCAGGAGGGGACGATGGTTCCCGGAGGATATGACGCGATAGTGGACGAGATCGAGAGGCTCAGGCCGGATTTCGTGACTTTCAGCGAGGTACGCAACTATCACGGGACACGGTTCTGCGACCGTATAGTGGCCTCGCTGCGTGAGAGAGGACTGGAATACTATTCGTTCTACAGTTACGACTCCGGGCTGCTGAGCCGGCATCCGATAACGGACTCCACTACGGTATTTCCGGAGAACGGGGACCACGGCAGCATCTACCGGATGGTCTCGGAGATAGGCGGACGGGAGATCGCGGTGTACACTGCCCATTTAGACTACCTCAATGACGCCTATTACAATGTCCGAGGCTACGACGGCTCCACCTGGGAGAAGATTCCCATCCCGCAGACCGTCCTCGAGGTGCTGCAGGTCAATGACGCCTCGCAGCGCGACGACGCCATCCGGGAGTTCATCGCCGCTGCCGGCAAGGACATCGAGGCGGGTAGAATCGTCATCCTCGGCGGAGACTTCAACGAACCGTCCCACTTGGACTGGACCTGGGAGACCAAGGACCTGTACGACCACAACGGGCTCATCATTCCCTGGACTGTGCCCCTGATGCTGGACAATGCCGGATACATTGACACCTACCGCGAGCAGTTCCCCGACGTATTGTCCCATCCCGGATTTACCTTCCCGGCCGACAATCCCCTGATACCCGTCGAGCGCCTTACCTGGACCCCCGATGCCGATGAGCGCGACCGCATAGACTATATCTTCTATTATCCTTATTCCTCGCTGCTGACAGTCAAGACACCCAAGGACGTGAGCGTGGAGTCGGCGGTCATGATGGACGGAGGCCGGGCGCTCGAAGTCATCGAGACCGCCCGCAACGAGTACAATGTCCGCATGCCGTCCGCTGATCCGGGTGAGCCTTTCGTCATCCGTTTGGAGACCGGAGGCAGTGCGGGAAGCGGGAACAAATACCGTGACGCACTGATATAAAAATTCTCAATTCAGGACAATATGAGCGCAATAGCCGTGCCCCGGGACCGAATCCTCATCCTGGACGGAGCCATGGGCACCATGATTCAGAGATATGCCCGCCGCGCCGACGGGAACAACGATATGCTGAACCTCGGGCAGCCGGACGTGATAGAGCGGATTCACCGGGAATACATCGAGGCCGGAGCCGACATCATCGAAACCAATACTTTCAGTTCCAACCGCATCTCGCAGAGCGACTACGGCCTGCAGGACAGGGCGGCGGAGATGGCGTATGCCGGAGCGGCGGCAGCCCGGAGAGTGGCGGATGAGTATGCCGCCTCCGGCCGCAGGGTATATGTGGCCGGAAGCATAGGGCCGACCTCCAAGTCCCTGTCGCTCTCTCCGGACGTGAACGATCCGGCATGCAGGTACTGCAGCTTCGACGACATGGCCGAGGTGTACCGGGAGCAGATAGACGCACTGGTGCGCGGAGGAGTGGACATGCTTCTGATAGAGACCTGTTTCGACGCCCTCAATGCCAAGGCGGCCCTGTATGCCGTCTACCGGCTCTTCCCGGATGGGAATTTCCCGGTGATGGTATCCGTGTCGGTAGGGGACCGCAGCGGCAGGACGCTGACCGGCCAGACTCTGGAGGCTTTCTACACCGCTGTGCAGCATTATCCCCTGCTGTCATTCGGGCTCAACTGCTCTTTCGGGGCGTCCGGGCTCTCGCCGTTGATACGGGATGTGGCCTCATTTGCCCGGTGCGCCGTAAGCTGCTATCCCAACGCCGGCCTGCCCAACGAGATGGGCGCCTACGACGAGACCCCGGAGAAGATGGCGGCCGACATGCTGGCCATGGCCCGGGAAGGACTGCTCAACATCGCCGGAGGCTGCTGCGGTACCACTCCTGAGCACATCCGGGCCATCGCTATGGCCCTGAAAGGTACAGCGCCGCGGCCCATTCCCGCAGAGCCGGATCACCGCATACTGAAAGTCAGCGGCTTGGAGACCGTCACCATAGACGTCCAGCGCAGCCGCTTCACCAACATAGGGGAGAGGACCAACGTGGCCGGCTCCCGCAAGTTTGCCAAACTCATAGCTTCCGGGCATTATCCGGAGGCCATAGGCATAGCCGCCGGCCAGATAGCTGACGGAGCCACGGTCATCGACGTGAGCATGGACGATGCAATGCTCGACGGGACGGCCGAGATGACCGTATTTACCCGCTATATTTCCAACGACCCTAATGTCGCCCGGGCCGCCCTGATGATCGACTCCTCGCATGAGGAGACCCTTATGGCCGGACTCAAGAACGCCCAGGGCAAATCGATAGTCAACTCCATCAGCCTCAAGGACGGAGAAGCGGAGTTCCTGCGCCGGGCCCGCGGGATACACGCCCTCGGAGCCGCCATGGTCGTGATGGCCTTCGATGAGAAGGGACAGGCCACGGACTTTGCCCGCAAGACGGAAATCTGTGCGAGAGCCTACCGCCTCCTTACCCGGGAAGCCGGCATTCCCCCTGAGGACATCATCTTCGACGTCAACATCCTCTCCATCGCCACCGGCATCCCGGAACACGCCCGCTACGGAGTGGACTTCATCGACGCCGTGCGCTGGATCAAGGGACATCTTCCCGGTGCCTTTACCTCCGGCGGCATATCGAACCTCTCATTTGCCTTCCGCGGCAACAACCGGGTCCGCGAGGCCATGCACTCCGTTTTCCTCTACCATGCCGTCAAAGCCGGACTCGACATGGCCATAGTCAATCCCTCGATGCTCGTGGTGTACGATGACATCGACTCCGAGCTCAGGGAACGGATCGAGGACGTGATATTCGACACCCGTCCTGATGCCACGGACAGGCTGATAGAGACGGCTTCACGGATGGCTGCAGAGTCCGCGTCATCCGGAAAGGACAGCTCCGGCAGCATCCCTCATCAGGGTGCAGTCCCTTCTGCAGACGCAGGCACTCCCGCGGACAGAGTCAGGTCGGCAGTCGTCAAGGGCAGCGCATCTCCGTCTTTCGGCAGCGACATTCTGGCTGTAATGAAGGAAAAAGGCAGCGCCGTCAAGGTCATAGAGGAGACCCTTATGGAGGCAATGGAGACAGTAGGGGAATTCTTCGGGCAGGGCAAGATGTTCCTGCCGCAGGTGGTCAAGTCCGCTAAGATAATGAAGGAGGCCGTGGATATCCTCCAGCCGTATATGGCCGGGGCCAATGAGACCGGCGCCGCAACTTCCTCCAAGCCGCGGGCAGTGATAGCGACAGTCAAGGGAGATGTCCACGACATAGGTAAAAATATCACAGCCATAGTCCTGAGCTGCAACGGCTTCAATGTGACAGACCTCGGGGTGATGGTCGAGCGGGACAAGATAATCGACGCCGCACTCGCCCACAACGCCGATATAGTGGGAGCGAGCGGTCTCATCACTCCCTCCCTCTATCAGATGGAGGAGCTTTGCCGGGAGATGTCCGCACGCGGGATGACCGTGCCGCTGTTCATCGGCGGAGCCACCGCGTCCGCCCTGCATACTGCCGTCAAGCTCGCTCCGCTGTATGACTACGTCTTCTATTGTGCCGATGCCTCGGCAACAGCCGTGATGGCCAAGCGCTACATGCTCGACCCGCAGCGGTTCGTGGAACAGGAGCACCGCAGGCAGGAAGAGCTCCGCAGGCTGTACCGGAGCCGGGATGCCCGCGGAGAGACGGCCGCACCTCCTGCATTTGCCCCAGAGAGCTTCCTGCGCCGGGAAGATCTGAGGACGGAGCCGATGCCTCCGCAGGCAGTTACGGCGGAGGAAGTGATGCCTTACTTTGACTGGAAGCTGTTCATGGCGGTGTGCCGGATGAAAAATGCCCCGGAACAGGCAGTCCTCGAACTGAAGGAGGAGGCTCTCGGGAGGATTTCCGCCCTCGGGCGGGACGGCGGTCTGAGGATAATGGCGGCTCTCAGGTGGTTCGATGCCTGCGCGGAGGATGACACCGTCCGTCTGCACGGGGACGGGGAATGCTTCGGGATACCGATGCTGCGGCAGGAGGAGGCCTCCGCGCTGCCCGGCGGAGGGAAGGCATGTATGTCGTTAGCCGATTTCGTGCCGCCCGCTCAGTCCGGGATGACCTCGCCCTGCGCCCTGTTCGCCGTGAGTGCCGATGCACCGGGAGAACAGGACCTGGTCGGACAGGCCGTGCTGGATACATTGGCCGAAGCCGCTTCCACAATGATTGAGGACCGTGTACGGAAAGCAGTTCCCGGGATGCGGGTCATACGGCCTGCGGCGGGCTATCCCTCCTTCCCCGACCATTCGGTCAAGGCTGATATACTGCATCTTATAGACGGGGACGGGAGATTGGGAATCTCCCTCAGCGAGAGCTACGGCATGACTCCGGACGCATCGGTATGCGGAATGATATTTGTTCACCAGGAGGCTGTCTATCCCGATATACGGAGGATAGGCAGGCAGCAGTTCCGGGACTACTGCCGCCGCCGCGGACTGGCAGAGGCAGAGGGTACGGCACTGTTGGGGCATCTTTTAACGGACTCTGAAAAATGAAGATAAAGGATATACTGCATGAGGCTCACCGGCCGTTTCCGTCGATCGAGATAGTCCCTCCGCTCAAAGGCATCAGCCGTGCGGAGTTAGTCGAGTCGGTGCGCCCGTTCATGGAATTCTCGCCGAGGTACATCAACGTCACCTGCCACCGGGACGAGTATGAGTACCGGCAGGAAGCCGACGGCTCGCTGACACGGCACATAGTGCGCAACAAGGTGAGCGAGGTGGCTGTATGCACGGCCCTCATGTCGGCCTATAAAATCGATGTCGTGCCCCATGTCATCTGCGGAGGCAATACCGCAGCAGACGTGGAGAATAAGCTCAGCGACCTGCGTTTCCTCGGGGTGGAGAACATCATGGCTCTGCGCGGGGACAGCGTGGCAGGAGAGAGGCGGTTCGTGCCCTGCGAGGGAGGCTACAGGTACGCCGGAGAGCTGGTGGAGGCTGTAAGACGTTTCGAGCAGGGCCGGGATCTGTTCTGTATCGGAGTGGGAGGCTACCCCGAGAAGCATTTCGAAGCCCCGAACATAGAGACCGACATCGAGAACCTGCGGCGGAAGGTAGACGCCGGATCCGACTACATCATCACCCAGATGTTCTTCGACAACTCCGTCTACTACCGCTTCGTGGACCGCTGCCGCGCCGCCGGCATCACCGTTCCGGTCATCCCCGGCCTCAAGCCCATAACCTCATCCCGCCAGATCTCCCTGCTGCCTCAGGCCTTCTCGATAGATATCCCGGTCGAGCTGACTTCGGAGCTAAATGCCGCCGGAGAAGACCACGAGGCCGTCTACCGCATAGGTAGTGACTGGTGCATAGCCCAGTGCCGGGACCTGCTCGCCCACGGTGTGCCCGCAGTGCATTTCTACACCATGGGCAAGGCCGGAAACGTCGTCCGGATACTCCGGGAGTGCTTCTGAGCCTCAGCGCAGAAGCCAGGCGAGGGCCCGGGCCATGCGGAGCTCCGGATGGTCGAAGTGGTTGCCGGGATTCCATTCGAAAGTCGTCTCGATGCCGTATGACCTGACCCTCTCCACCACTTCCGCGGTGCAGGCGTCCACCCGGCTCATCAGCGGATGGCGGGTGCGGCTCTCCCGGTCGCCGAGGGAGAAATAGGCCTTTTCCGGGCCGCTCTTTTCCCCGCAGCCGCTCTTCGGCGCATTGTTCCTGATATAGTCCGTGAATCCCGGATACCAGAGGGAGCCGGATACACTTGCCACCCTTCGGAAATACCCTGAGTTCCAGGCGGCCCAGAGGGCGAAGAGACCCGCGAGGGAGTAGCCGGCGATGACCGGCAGGATGTCCTTTCCACCGAATTGTGCCTCCACCTGCGGAACGCACTCCTCCATCATCCAGCGCAGATGTTCCGCCGCCAGCCCCTTGTAAGGCGCCTGGCCCTTCCACACCCCCTCCGCCGGCCAGGGCGACAGCTCGTCATCCAGCCCCGTACCCGGATTGTTGACCGACACCAGCACCATCGGCGGGCAGTCCTTCAGCCCGTGGCAGGCCTTCCAGACGTCCTCGCCGTTGCCGCGGAAGGAGTGGAGGTAGACTACCGGAATTACATCGGTCTGATATCCATTTTCGTATTTCCAAATCGTAAAGTTCATGGTTAAAATAGATTATGATTGGAAATTAGTGGGTTTGGGTATAAGCAGTGTCTCCGCGAGAGTCCGCAAATAGTCCTCAGGCAATCTGTTGGCTCCAATTGAACTTATTTCCGAATACAGATTCGTGCCTTTACGGATGATGTATTTGCGTTCATGGCCGTTGATGTCGGCGAGAAGGTGATAATTTCCATGATAGGCCTGTTCGATTCTGATATTGGAAATGGTATTTCCTTTTGTGTCCTCGAATGTGACCTTACTGGATGGGGCCGTCATGCAGCCGCATTCGATCATGTGACGGTGGATACTGGATTCTATACGCGGGATCCATTCTTGCTTAACACCGTATCCGGTGGCGATGGCTCTGAAACGGCTGAGTGAGGCGGCAACTTTATCAATTATGGATGCCGGTCGTCTTATGCCGTTCGCAGCTGCGAAAGCCAGAATATCCTCTTTTGTAAAATCACGCAGTTTGCCGCCGGCCGACAGACAGTGCTCCTTCTGCGCCTGATAGCCTCCTGCGTTGAATATGAAGGTCATGTCGTATGCGGGAGCCAGTCTCCATTGCCCTTGAGGATTCATGATGAAGGAGAAGTTCTTGTTGTGGTCGTCGGTGTTGTTGGCCATGATATTGAAGACCATTCTGCGGAAAACCTCCTCGGAGTCGGTTTCAGGCAGCAGCAGTTTCCGGCACACCAGCAGCATGTCCTCATAGCTTGCAGCGTCCGGACACATCGCCGCGAGAGTCTGTATGTGCAGTTTCCCGCCGTTTTCCCGGTCGAAACGTTCAGTCAGGAAATGCATTGTGCCCTCTATCTCCATAAGCCTCGAATCAGTCATACGTATGCCGGCGTCTACAGCCATACGCCAGTAGCTCATCTCCAGTTCGGCGGAAGACCGGGCCGGGTCACCGAACTTCAGAATGCAGTAGTCGTAGCCTTCCAGACCGTATATCTGTCCGGAACGTATTTCTCCGGTTTCCTTTGAAACAGCGACTATGGCCTTGGGCTGACGTCCGCCTGCCGATGTACCTACGGCGATCAGTGACTGCATGGTCAGGGACTCTTCCGGAAGGATGCGTGCATTCTCCCTGTCGGAGAATATCTTTTGAGCAAGGGCTGTCAGCGACTGGATATCTATCTTCCCTCTGCTTATATAACTCTCGGTCTCAGGAATGAATTCAAGAGCGCCCATGCCTCTGCTTCCGATGAATGACAATTTCTCGAGAGGGGTAATCTCTGCCGCCGGGATCCGATGCTCCTGTCTCCAGTAATCAAAAAGCCTGCTTCCCCAGTCATCCGGCAGAGAATCCGCTATGAAAGGGGGAAGTTTCTGATATATGCGTTCTGGTGCTCCATAAATAGGCATCCTGCTCCCAATACCTCCAATAGGAGCGGTAAGCGGGGCAATATCAATTCCTTTGCTCAAAAAATCCGGATTGAAAGTGAAATAAGACAGGTGTCTCCGTTCATCCCACAGCAGTCGGCCGACCTCCTCGCCCCACAGTATTACTTTGATCATTCTGCTCATAGCTCCTTGATTATAGGTTTGCTCGTCTTTTCCTGCTTGTGTCGTATCCGCTGTACTTTTCTATCATTGTCTTTCAAAAGATAGGGGGACGGCGGAAGTTCCGGCATCAGCTCATCCAGCGCGTCTATCCATCCAACTGCCTTCAGCAGCAGAAGAAAGGTCCCGAGAGACAGATTGTTGGCCGCCCCGCTCTCGAACTTGTAGACAGTCACGACAGACAGCCCTGCCCGTTCGGCCACCTCCTTCTGAGTCATATCGGCCCTCTGCCGGTAATCCCTGTAACGGCTTCCGAGCAGGTGAATCAGCTCGGGGATGGAGTAATCTTTCAGCTGTGCCATATTAACTATAATTTAGTTTATATTTAATGCCAAATTTTAGGGTTAAATATAAAATTGTTTATTGTTAATGCAAAGATATAAAATTAAATGTTTGTTACTGCATAACAATACTTCGGTAAAAATTTACCGAAGTATTGCAAAAAATAACAAACCCTAAAAAAAA
>DHKFR23501__coassemble_906_pt1 | contig 24354 bp, 19 predicted proteins | sample DHKFR23501__metabat2_low_PE_038 | metagenome-assembled genome bin DHKFR23501
AAAATATGACGACAAAAGTAAAAATAATAATTAGGACTTGCAATATATTTTTAATTTTGCATCCACAAATTTTTACCTGCATGACATCCGTACCTCAGGCCAAAGAGTTGGAAAAACTGTTGAATAAAGGGATGAAAGCCGCTATTATCAGCCACTTCAATCCTGACGGCGATGCTGTGGGCTCTTCCGCAGCCCTGCGTTCTTTCCTGTCGGACAGAGGCATCCACGCCACGTCCGTGACACCGTCCCCTGTTCCCGAGTTTCTGGATTTCCTGGACCCCGCGAAGGAGACCGTCTGCTATACGGAAGACAAGGAGAGGGCCCGCCGCGCCATCACGGATGCCGATGTCATATTCTGCCTGGACTTCAACAAGCTGGACCGCACCGAATGGCTGGCAGATACGATTGCCGGAGCCAAGGCGTTCAAGGTACTCATCGACCACCACCCCGGACCCGACACCGGGCAGTTCGGCCTGATCATCTCCGATCCCGCGGCATCGTCCACATGCGAGCTGCTCTACCGTACCCTCCTGAGCCTCGCCTCCGTGGAATCCGACCCGTCGCGCCTGGGCCACTGCACCCTCACCGCCCTAGCCACCGGCATCATCACCGACACCAACAACTTCAGCAACTCCGTCACCCCCGACACCTTCACCGCCGCATCCGACATGCTCCGTCTAGGGGTCAGTCTGGACAGCATCAACAACACCGTCTTCAAGCGTTATTCCGAGTCCCGCATGCGCCTCATGGGGCATCTGCTGGCCGACTCGATGACCCTGCACCCGGGACTTAAGGCATCGACGATGATCATCACCATGGAGGACAGGGAACGGTACGGCTTCGCGGACGGAGACTCCGAAGGATTCGTCAACCTTCCGCTCATGATCAGGGACGTGGAGGTGTCGGCCCTCTTCAGTGAGACCAGGGACTACATCAGGGTATCCCTGCGGTCCAAGGGAGGCGTCGCAGTCAACGCCCTTGCCCGCTCCTTCTTCAACGGCGGAGGCCACGACAGGGCCGCAGGGGGCAGACTGTTCATGCCAATAGGAGAAGTAAGGGACTATTTCCTGCAGTCATTGGAACAATTCTTGCAGAGCAACAGCCGGAATACTGAGCCGGAAACCGGAAAATGAGACAAACCATATTATATATGACACTGCTTGCCGCCGCGGCAATGGCCTGCTCCTGCTCCAAGGAAAGCAAGGAGCTCACAGTCGCGGACCAGGAAGCCGCCATAGAGTCCTACATTTCGAGCAACTTCAGCGACTGCAGGGTGATACACCGCAACGGTTCCAACCGGATCGTTATTGACTCCACGGTCCTGAGCCTGCCGGACTCCCTGGAATACGGCGACTCACTGCATTTCTACTACGCCGGATATATTTTCACCTCCTCGCCCACCGGACTTTTCTGCACCAACAATGAGACGGTAGCTGCCGAAAGCGGATACAATGTCTCTGACCCGGACTTCTCCGTAAGAAAGACTCTCTTCACGGAGGACTGCATGATCAGCGGACTGGTCAACGGGCTCTACGGAGTGCGTCAGGGAGAGCACTGCATCGTGCTGTTCTCGGCCAAACACGGATTTTACGACGACCGCGTCTACAACATACCGAAACTCTCTGCGCTGGCCTTCGAGATATGGGTAGAGAGAGTCATCAAAAAAGAGAATTTTACAAAATGAAGACACTGTTCAAGATTTTACTGCTGGCCTCGGCAGCGGCTGCCGCTGCCTCATGCGCGGTGGAGAAGGAAGAATCTCCCGAATCCGTCCAGGAGCGCATCCTCAAAGCCTTCGTCAAGAAGTATTACCCCGATGCCGTCAGGAAACCTTCGGGAATGTACATAATAGACAGCATACCGGGCACAGGACGCACCCCGCAGGACACATCCTACGTACTGGTGGACTACACCATCACCTACCTCAACGGCACATACAACTCCTACACTTCCGACAGCGTGGCCAAGCAGCTCGGAACCTTCACCTACTCCGGATACTATGACCCGCGCGTATGGTCCCTCCGCGACAACACACCCGGTGTCATCGAGCTGCTCACAGGCATGCGCGAAGGCGGATCGGTCAAGGCAATAGTCCCCGCCACCCTGCTGGACGAGGAGAGCGGCACGGAGATTACCGAAGGCGACGGCTCGTCGAAGATCTATGAGATAAGGCTGGTGGAAGTCATCGACAACATCAATCAGTACCAGTTCGACCAGATAGAGGATTTCGTCGCGGCCAGATATCCTGACATCACGGATTCCACCACATACGGATTCTACTTCCACAAGTACAACACCAACCTGCTCGACACTGTCAAGAACAACGAGAGCATGCAGGTACGCTACATCGGAAGATACCTCAACGGCACCGTCTTCGACACCAACATAGAGGACTCCGCCAAAAAATACCGCATCTACTCCAGCGGCGGCAGCTATACTACCCTGGCCTACAAATTTCTCGATGACAGTTCCAAGGCCATGACCGAAAACAAGTTCGTACCGGGATTCAACAAGGCTCTCTACTCCATGAACTACGAAGAGCACGCAGTCACTGTCTTCTACTCCGGACTGGGATACGGGGATGACGGAAGCGGCAACGTACCGGGATTCGTGCCACTGTGCTTCGAGCTATGGATTGAAGCCGATGAAGAGGAGGATGAATAAAAAGACAGTCTTTATCACCGGCGCCACCGGCAATATGGGAGGCGCCGCATTCCGGGAGCTGCTGCAGCGCTCCGACAGGTTCGACATAGTCCTTCTGGCAAGGCCCGGCAAGAAGAATATCAAGAAGCTAAGACAATATCAGGACAATCCCTCCGTCCGCATCATCTGGGGCGACCTCACGGACTATGAGGCGGTGCTCAAGGGTGTCACGGGAGCGGACTACGTCCTGCACATCGGCGGTATGGTATCACCGGCTGCGGACATGTATCCGGAGCGTACCCTTAAGGTCAATGTCCAGGGCGCGCAGAACGTCGTCCGGGCCATCAAGGCCCAGCCCCGCCCGGATGAAATAGGAGCGGTGTACATCGGTTCGGTGGCCCAGGTGGGCAATCACCTGCCGCCCCGGCACTGGGGCCGCTGCGGCGATCCCATCTACACCAGCGTCTACGACTGGTACTCCGTGTCCAAATGCCTGGCAGAGCTGGTCTTCGCCGAATCGGGACTGAAGCGCTGGGCATCCATCCGCCAGACCGGCATGCTCTACCCTGACCTGCTCAAGAAGGCCAACGACCCGATAGCCTGCCACGTTCCCCTGCGCGGAGTGCTGGAATGGAGCACCCTCGAGGACTCCGGCCGGGTCTGCGCCAATGTCTGCGAGGACGGTGTCCCGGAAGAGTTCTGGAGAGGCTTCTACAACCTCAGCAGCGGAGCCCCGTTCCGTCTGACCAACTACGAGTTCGAGTCGATGCTCCTGCGGGGCATGGGCTGCCCTCCCGTAGAGAAGGTCTTCGGTGTCAACTGGTTTGCCACAAAGAACTTTCACGGCGAATGGTATCTCGATGCCGACCGGCTGGAAGAATACCTGCATTTCAGGGAAGGTATCACGGCGGAAGAATATTTCCGGCAGATGAAACGGCAGCTGCCCTGGTATTTCTCCCTCGCCCCCATAGCTCCGGCCTTCGCTATCAAGGCGTTCATGCGGCATGTGGCCGTCAGCAACCCCTTAGGCACCCTCTACTGGATCAAGCACGGGGACACCGGGCGCATCAAGGCCCACTTCGGCTCTATCGAAGAATGGAAGGCCATCCCCTCATGGAAGGAAATGGACCTGAGCCGTCCTTCCGACCGCCCCGAGGACGCTGTCGTCCTGGACCACGGCTACGACGAGACCAAGCCGCTTTCGGAACTGAATATCGAGGATATGCGGGCTGCCGCCGGATTCCGCGGCGGAGAATGTCTCTCGGAGACCATGACCCCGGGCGATCTCTTCACCCCCCTGCGGTGGCGCTGCCAGTTCGGCCACGAGTTCGGGATGTCTCCCAACACCGTCCTCCGCGGCGGCCACTGGTGCCCCGACTGCCTGCCCAAATACGACCCCTCCAATCCCAATCCCTGGAATTTCGAGGCCATCGCCGCCGGCAATCCGTTCTTCGCACAGGTGCTTGACTGATTACCTGAGGGAGGCTTAAGTCGCCTCGCTCCAATTACGTTCATTCGGTTCACCACATCCGGCAACTATATTTTGCAGGGCTGATGGGTGCACTTCTAAGTCACTCATTATAAATGCATTCTGATTTTGAAGCTCTGCCATAAGCCATTTGAAAAGCCTTACGGCAGAGCTTCAAAAACGCAACATTCTACCAATCAGACGATTAACAGCATAGTTATCTCCCCGACAATATTTAGTTAAGAGGATTAGTCGGGGAGTCAGCGTTGCGGAAGGATCTTGTCGCGGACGATGGCGACGATGCGGTCGGCGGTCTCCTCCTCACCGAAGAGGGAGGTGCTCAGGCACAGGTCGTATGAGGCGGAGTCTCCCCACTTCTTGAAGGTGAAGTAGTTGTAGTACTCGGCACGCTTGCGGTCGCACTCCCTGATCCGGGCCTCGGCCTCCTCAGAAGTGACGGACAGCAGCTTCGAGAGACGCTCTATGCGGTCTTCCAGCGTGGCCGTGATGAACACTGACAGCACCCGCGGACGGTCGCGCAGAATGTAGTCGGCGCAGCGGCCCACGAAGACACCGGGGCCCTTGTCGGCCAGCATCTCTATGGTCCGGCTCTGAATCTTGAAAAGATTGTTGTTGCCCAGATAACTCTCGGTATCGAGATATCCGCCCGAGAAGAACGGGATATGCATCCCGGCGAAGCCGCCGAGAATGGGGACGGTGGGCTTCTCGTCCACCTTCTCGAAATATTCGGGATCCAGTCCGCTGTCCTTTGCTGCCTGGTTGATTATCTCCTTATCGTAGAACGCTATCCCCATCTTCCTGGAGATGGCCAGCGCCACGTTGCGGCCGCCGCTGCCGAGCTGACGTCCTATACAGACGGCGAAATTATGACTGTAGCTGTTCATGAGCACGGTTTTTCTTAATGAAGTTCAACAATAATGCGACACCTACGACACTGGCCAGGAAGTCAGACACCATAAAGCTGACCCACACTCCGGCGATGTCGAAGAACAGGGGAAGTATCCACAGACAGGGTATCAGGAAGATAAGCTGGCGGGACAGGGAGAGGAAGATGGCCTGACGGGGCTTGCCGATACTCTGGAAGAAGTTGCCGATGACCATCGACAGGGACACCAGCGGGAACATGCCGACCACCAGGCGCATACCCTTTATCGACTTCTCCTTCAGCTCCGGGTCGTCGGTAAAGATGGAGACCACCAGTCCGGGGCAGAGCTCGCCGATCAGGAAGCCGGCTGTCAGCACCACCGTACCGTACAGCAGGGTCTTCTTCAGCACCTCGTAGACGCGGGACATCTGCCGCGCACCGTAGTTGTAGCCGGCGATAGGCTGCATGCCCTGGGTCAGTCCGGAGACTATCATAATGAAGACGAAGGAGATACGGTTGACTATACCGTAGGCTCCGATGGCCAGGTCTCCTCCGTAGGTCTTTAGCCTCATGTTGATGATGATGACCACGAAGCAGGCCACGAAGTTCATCAGGAAGGGAGCCAGGCCGATGACTATCGAATCCTTGACGATCCTGCGGTCCAGCCTGAAGATACCTCTCTCGAAGTGTATCAGCTCCCGCTTGTCGCAGAACCAGTAGACCACCAGTATCAGCGCTACTATCTGGGCCAGGATGGTGGCCACGGCCGCGCCTCGGATGCCCATGTCGAAGGTAAAGATGAACAGGGGGTCGAGGGCAGCGTTGAGCAGCACCGTCATGATGGTCGCCGACATGGCCTTCTTGGGATGGCCGGCGGAGCGGAGCAGGGAGTTGAGTCCGAAATAGATGTGGGTGATCACGTTGCCTGCAAGGATTATCTCCATGTACTCGCGGGCATAGGTTATGGTGTTCTCGCTCGCCCCGAAGAAATAGAGTATCGGGTCGAGGAAGGCCATGGCCACTATAGTAAAGAGCAGACCTATTATAAAATTGAGGACCACCACGTTGCCAAGCACCTTCTTGGCGATGTCGTAGTTCTTCTGGCCCAGCAGCATCGAGGCCATGGTCGAGGCTCCGACTCCGACGAGTGTGCCGAAGGCGGCGGCCAGGTTCATGAAAGGGAAGGTAAGGGCCAGTCCGGAAATGGCATAAGGCCCTACTCCGTGGCCGATGAAGATGGCATCCACCATATTGTAGAGCGAAGAGGCGGTCATGGCGATGATCGCCGGTATAGCATACTGTTTCAGCAGTTTGGGGATTCTCTCAGTCCCCAGTTCGGTAGGAACTCTTGCATTCATGCCGCAAAATTACACAAATCCTGCTAACATTTTCCGGAAGAAAGTCATAAATTTGCACCTCGATTTTTAACCCGCAAAACCTCGAACCGATGATTACATTTATCGCCTGTCTCGCAGCCCTCGTACTCGGCTACTTCACTTACGGAAAATTCGTAGAACGCTTCTTCGGGGTCTCATCCGACCGCCCCACCCCTGCCAAGCGCCTGGCCGACGGCGTGGACTACCAGGAGATGAAGCCCTGGAGGATATTCATCATCCAGTTCCTCAATATAGCCGGCCTCGGCCCCATCTTCGGAGCCATCCTCGGCGCTGCCTACGGCCCGGTGGCATACGTCTGGATAGTCCTCGGCTGCATCTTCATGGGAGCGGCCCACGACTTCTTCTCAGGCATGCTCTCGGTGCGCAACGACGGCATGAGCCTGCCGGACATGGTGGGAAAATACCTCGGAAGCGGGGTCAAGAAGTTCCTCGTCTTCTTCTCTGCCTTCATCCTGATAGCAGTGGGTGTCTCCTTCGTCACCGGCCCTGCCGACCTGCTGCACACCCTCACGGGCTGGGACAAGCGCATCTGGCTCTACATCGTATTTGCTTACTACATCATAGCGACCCTGCTCCCGGTGGACAAGATCATCGGCAAGCTCTACCCTATATTCGGCGCCGTCCTGCTCTTCATGGCCGTAGCCATAGCCGGAGCAATGCTCGTAAAGGGCTTCTCCGGAGACATACACCTCACAGAGCTGACCGCCGGCAGCATCCGCAACTTCCACTCCAACCCCGAGAGCAACATCCTCATTCCCATGCTCTTCGTAGTCATCTCCTGCGGAGCCATCTCCGGATTCCACTCCACTCAGAGCCCCATCATGGCCCGCTGCCTGAGCGATGAGAAGTACGGCCGTCCCATATTTTACGGAGCCATGATAGCCGAGGGCATAGTGGCCATGATCTGGGCCACAGCCGCCATAGCCTACTTCGGCGGTCCGGAAGGCCTCAACGCCGCAGCCGACGCCGGCAAGACACCCGCCATCATGGTCGACGAGATCTGCCAGTCGTGGCTGGGTCAGGTCGGAGCGGTGATAGCGATTCTCGGAGTGGTGGTCTGCCCCATCACCTCCGGCGACACAGCCTTCCGCAGCCTCCGTCTCACGATAGGCGACGCCCTGAAATTCAACCAGAAGCCCATACGCAACCGCCTTATCATAGCAGTGCCTATATTCGTAGTGGCATTTATCCTCTGCAAGGTGGACTTCTCCACTATCTGGAAATACGTGGGTATCGGCAACCAGGTGCTGGCGACCGTAGTGACATGGACCGCAGCGGCCTACCTCGTCCGCAACGGCCGCAGCCACCTGATGATGTCCCTGCCCGCCACCTTCCTGACCTTCATCTGCGTATGCTATTTCATGATTGCTCCTTACAATGTAGGAGGACTCTCCCTGTCCTCTACCGTAAGCTACATCACAGGAGTCACCGCAGCCCTGGGCCTGTTCACATTCTTCGTGATAAAAACAAAAAAGCTGAGAGGACAGATCCCCTCAGCTTCCTATAAAGATTGATTCGGAAAAAATCAGTATTTCCTGACCTCCTCGCGTCCTTCGAGCACCGCAAGGGCATTGCCTGCGAGGGCGCCCATCTCATCCTCTCCCGGATATACCTTCACGGGAGCGATGAAGGACACCATGTCGGCTATCTGCTGCATCAGTTCCTTGCCGTAGGCGATGCCGCCGGTGAGCAGGATGGCGTCCACCTTGCCGGAGAGCGCAGCCGCCATGCCGCCGATGGCCTTGGTCACGTTGTAGGCAAATGCGTCGGAGATGAGCCTGGCCTTGGCGTCGCCGGCAGCCACACGGTCCTCCACCTCCTTGAAGGAGTTGGTGCCGAGATGGGCCACGATACCGCCCTTGCCGGAAATCATCTTCTTGATCTCAGCGTGGGTGTACTTGCCGCTGAAGCATGCGTCGGCCACCTGCATGGCGGACAGACCGCCGGTGCGTTCGGGGCTGAACGGGCCCTCTCCGAAGAGTGCGTTGTTGACGTCCACTACCCTGCCGCCGCTGTGGGCTCCTACGGAGACTCCGCCGCCGAGGTGGGCGACGATGAGGTTGAGATCAGCGTAGGCGCGGCCGGTCTCGCGGGCATAGAGCTTGGCGATGGCCTTGTGGTTCAGGGCATGGAATATCGAAATCTTCGGGAAGAGCGGATGACCGCTGACGCGGGCTATGTCCGTGAGCTCGTCCACTACGACGGGATCGGCAATAAAGGCCCTGCAGCCCGCTGTCGAAGCTGCAATCCTCTTGGCCAGGATACCGCCGAGGTTGCTGGCGTGCTCGCCGTAGCAGGCAGAGGCCAGGTCCGCGGTCATAGCGTCATTGACTTCATATACACCGGAGGATATGGGGCGGAGCAGACCGCCGCGGCCTACGATGACCGCGATGTCGGAAAGCCTGACACCATTCTCTTCCAGTGCCGCAAGGATGGTCTTCTCGCGGAACTCGAGCTGGTCGATGACCCTCTCGTACTGCGAGATCTCCTCGGACGAATGTCTGAGTGTCTTTGTAAATACTTCTTTTTCCCCCTCGAAAAGAGCTATCTTGGTAGATGTGGAACCGGGGTTTATTGCCAGTATATATGCCATGATTCCTCGGTTCTATTTTGCTGTGAGTGCTGCGAGTGCTATTGAGTTCAACTTGGTCTCGATACTGTCGGCACGGCTGGAGAGCACGCAGGGAGCCATGGCTCCGGCTACGATGGCAGCCTGCTTGACACCCTGGCAGAGCTGGGAGTTGACCTTATAGAAGGTGTTGGCGGACTCGATGTTGGGGAAGAGGAGACAGTCAGCGTCGCCGGCTACGGGGCTGACGAGCTTTTTGATCTGTACGGCTTCCTTCGAGATGGCCACGTCGAGGGCCAGAGGACCGTCGCCCAGGCAGCCGGGAATCTGACCGCGGTCGATCATCTTGGAGATGATGGCGGCGTCCACGCAGGCCTGCATGGCGGGCAGCATCTGCTCAGTAGCGGCGAGCAGGGCCACCTTGGGCTTCTCGATCTGGAGAGCCTTGGCGGTGTTGACCAGATACTTCACGATGGCGATCTTCTGATTGAGGTCAGGAAGAGGGATGACGGCCATGTCACCGAGAACGATGAGCTTGTGGTAGTTGGGGTTGTCCAGCACGCATACGTGGCTGAGGACGGCCTTGGGAGGAAGGAGACCCTTCTCCTTGTTCAGGATGCCTCTCATGTACTTGTCGGTGGAGCAGAGACCCTTCATCAGGATGTCGCCCTGTCCCTCGCGTACCATGAGGACGGCCTGCGCGATGGAGGCCAGCTCATTCTCGTTGTTGATGATGGTGAATACCGAGGGGTCGATCTTCTCGGCCTCGCAGACCTTCTTGATCATATTGACGTCACCCACGAGGGTAGCGTCCACGATACCGAGCTCCACGGCCTTGTAGGCTGCGGTGATAGTGTGGTCGTCCACGGCCCATGCCGCGATCAGACGTTTACGGGTCTTTGAGCGGAGAATCTCATAGATCTGTTCGAAACTTGTAATCATGTCTTTGATTTTAAAAATTATACTGTTAGTGTTATTATTTCAGAATATTTATCCGCGTACCAGGTGCATGGTGTCGCGGGCGATGACCAGTTCCTCGTTGGTGGTGAGGGTCAGCACCTTGACCTTGGATGTGGGCTTGGACAGCAGCTTGTCCTCTCCGCGCACTCCGTCGTTGGCTGCGGAGTCGAACTCCACTCCGAGGTAGCCGAGGGTCCTGCAGATCTCCTCGCGGGCCTCTGCGTCGTTCTCGCCGATACCGCCGGTGAATACTATCACGTCCAGACCGCCCATCACGGCGCTGTAGGCACCGATATACTTGCGCACGCTGTGGAAGAACATATTCAGGGCCAGACCCGCACGGTAGTTGCCTCCGTCACGGGCATTGACGATGTCGCGGCAGTCGGAGGAGACGCCGGAGACGCCGAGGAAGCCGCTCTTCTTATTCAGGAAACTGGTAATGCCGCTGACGTCCAGATGCTCCTTCTCCTGGATATAGGTCACCACGCCGGCGTCGATGTTGCCGCAGCGGGTACCCATCACCACGCCCTCTACGGGGGTGAATCCCATGGAGGTGTCCACCGACTTGCCGTTGAGCACCGCTGTCACGGAGCCGCCGTTGCCGAGGTGGCAGGTCACGATCTTGGAATTATTGATGTCCATTCCGAGGAACTCGCAGGCTTTCTGGGCCACGAACTTGTGGCTGGTACCGTGGAATCCGTAGCGGCGGATGCGGTAGTTCTCATAGCATTCGTAGGGGATGGCGTACATGTACGCATAGTCAGGCATGGTCTGATGGAAGGATGTGTCGAAGACTGCGACCTGGGGCACTGCGGGCAGGAGGGTCTTGACGGCACGGATACCGAGAAGGTTGGCGGGGTTGTGCAGGGGAGCCAGCTCGCAGAGGCTCTCGATGCCCTCAATCACCTTGTCGTCTATCAGGCAGGACTCGGGGAAGAGCTCGCCGCCGTGAGCCACGCGGTGACCTACGGCCTGAATCTCGTTCAGGGACTTGAGCACACCGCACTTAGGGTCTGTAAGCAGCTCGAGCACGGACTTGATGCCCTCGGTATGGTCGGGCACGGGCTTGTCGATTACAACTTTATCCTTGCCCGAGGGACGGTGGGTCACCTCCCCCATCTCGAGTCCGATTCGTTCCACAAGTCCCTTGGCCAGAAGGGAATAGTTGTTGGCGTCCTGCATGTCGAGGACCTGATACTTCAGCGATGAGCTTCCGCAGTTGATTACCAGTACGATCATAGTCTTTTTATTTTGTTAAAATTTATTCCATCAATCTTGCAAAGTTAAACAAAAAATAGGAAAAGTCGTAAACAATTATTACCTTGCGGATCAAATCCATAAACGTGAGGAAGGCATGAGGAGGGAGCTATATCTTCTTGCAGCCGCGCTGCTCTTCGTATCCGGCAATCTGACAGCCGGATACATCCTTTCCTGCACCGCGGGCAGCATCCGGAACGCCGCAGCCCTCATCTTCCTGACCTGCATTGCCGACATCGCCCTCATTTTCCTGATAAAAAGAAGAATACCCTGGATAGTCCTGACCGCCTTCCCATTCCTGGGAGCCTCCGGAGCCGCCGCGCACGAGTTCTTCCGGCTCGGCCCCGGCACCTCGTCCCTGAGCGCAAGCCGCAGCATGACCGTCGAGGGCGTCATTTCCGACGGCGGCCTCTCTTCCTCCGGACGGCCGTTCCTGGAGGTGGAGCTGGAGGGAGAGAGCACCATCATATACAATATTCCCCCTGAGGTACAATGGATGCCGGGCGACACCGTCCTGGCCGCCGGCGTGGGATGCTCGAGGGTGGAGAATTTTACCCCGGACTTCGACTACCGCCGGTGGATGGAGAGGCAGGGGGTATTCTATACCTGCTTTTTCAGGTACAATTCCAGCCTCGACATCCGGTCCTGTACCTCCCCTCCCCTCCGCTTTCTCCCGGCAAGAATGAGGGAAAGGTTCTCCTCGGCGGTGGACAGGGCCATGCCCTCGGAGGAGATGGCTGAGACCCGGGCAGTGGTCAAGGCCCTGGCTTACGGGTATCAGGACGAGATCCCGTCGGAGACGGAGGAGACCTTCCGGCAGAGCGGCGCCATCCACCTGCTGGCCCTCTCCGGCATGCACCTGGGCCTGCTCTACGGGGTGCTGACGCACCTGCTGGCATTTGCCGGCAACTCCCCGGCCGTGCGCAGGACCCGCTCGGTTCTCATCATCCTGGTGCTCTGGGCCTTCACCATCTTCACCGGCTGCGGAGTCTCCATCCTCAGGGCTGCGGTGATGTTCAGCATCTATGAGGCGGGAGCACTCCTGGGCCGGGCCCGCAGCGGAGTAGACTCCATGGCCCTGAGCGCCATAATCATCACCGTCGCGGACCCGGACGCGCCCTCGGGACTGAGCTTTCAGCTCTCGTATGCGGCCATGACCGCCATTTTCCTGATATACCCGCATCTAAGGGCCATTGTCCCCACCCGCGGGAAGGTCCTCGGAAACATTGTGGACGTCTGCGCCATGACCGTTGCCTGCCAGATCACCACCGCACCTATAATATACCTGCACTTCGGGACATTCGCCTTCTTCTCCCTGCTGGCCAACCTGCTGTGCACCCCTCTCGTGAGCATCGCCATGGCCCTGATCCCAGCCGCCCTCGCCGCGCCATGGCTGGGAGAAGGAGCCGCCGCTGCCGCCGCCGGAGTACTGAGTGCGGTAATAAAAATTTTCATCGATATAAATGACGTTATCAGCCACTTATAGGCTTTTGACGAAAAAGGGTAAATTTTTCTTGTAAAAAGTTCGGAAAACGGATGTATATTTGCGGCCGGATTAACTAATACTACTTTTATGGGAGGAATTTTTGGAGTCATCTCCACCAAGCAATGCAGAAATGACCTCTTCTACGGAGTAGACTACCATTCTCACCTGGGAACACGCAGGGGCGGCATGGCTGTCTACAACGGTGACGGTATCTTCGCAAGGGATATCCACTCTCTCGAGAATTCCTATTTCAGAGTCAAGTTTGAGGACGACCTGTACAAGTACACCGGCAACCTCGGCATCGGGGTGATCAGTGATACTGACGCGCAGCCCATAGTCGTCAATTCCCACCTGGGACGCTTCGCCATCGTGACAGTCGGCAAGATATGCAACATCGCCGACCTGGAGAAGGAGATGCTTTCCCAGAACAAGAACTTCACCGAGCTCAGCTCCGGCAAGACCAACCCTACCGAGCTCATCGCCCAGATTATCACCTGCTTCCCCTCCTTCGAGGAAGGCATCAAGTCGGTCCAGCAGAAGGTCAAGGGCTCGTGCACCTTCGTAATCCTCACGGAGAACTGCCTCATCGCGTGCAGGGACCTCTACGGCAGGACACCACTGGTCATCGGCAAGAAAGACCTGGTGGAGGATGACGGAGAGAGAGTAACCGCACACGCAGTGGCATCCGAGAGCTGCAGCCTCCCCAACCTGGGCTACAAGGACGAATATGTCCTCGGTCCCGGCGAGGCCGTAAGGATAACCGCGGAGACCATAGAGCAGATGGTCAAGCCCGGCAAAAAGATGCAGATCTGCTCATTCCTCTGGGTTTACTACGGATACCCCGCCAGCTCCTATGAAGGCATCAATGTGGACGAGGTACGCTACAAGCTCGGCTACAAGCTGGCAAAGGATGACGACTCCGACATGGATACAGTCTGCGCCATCCCCGACTCCGGCACATGCATGGCCATAGGCTACTCAGACGGCAAGGGCGTGCCCTTCCGCCAGGGTTATGTCAAGTACACCCCGACATGGCCGCGCAGCTTCACTCCGACCAGTCAGGACAGAAGAAACCTGGTGGCCAAGATGAAGCTCATCCCCAACGGCGCCATCCTGCACAACCACCGTCCTGTCTTCTGCGATGACTCCATAGTCCGCGGCACCCAGCTGCGCAACAATGTCCGCAATCTCTACGAGTACGGAGCCAAGGAGGTACACGTGCGCATCAGCTGCCCTCCCCTAGTGTATCCCTGCGAGTTCATCAACTTCTCCGAGTCCCGCACCCCGCTGGAGCTCGTCTGCCGCAGGTTCATCCAGCAGAAAGAGGGAGCACACGACCGTAATCTCGGCAGATACGTACGCAACGACACAGCCGAATACGCTGAAATGGTGGAATATATCCGCAAGGAAGTAAATGTGGCATCGCTCAAGTTCAACTCCTTGGAAAACCTGATTTCAGCCATCGGTCTGCCCAAGGAAATGATATGTACGCACTGCTTTGACGGCAGCAGCTACGGCCAGAAATAGAGCCTCACGACGGCTTGCAGAAAACATTTTTGTTTATTTTCTTTTAAGGTATGGATTAATTTTTATACCTTTGCGGGAAATACAACAAACTGCAGGCATGAACATCTTTGTATCAAACCTGAACTATCGGGTAAGAAAGGAGGATCTCACAGCATTATTCACTCCTTTTGGCGAAGTCAGCTCCGCCAGAATCATTGTCAATAAGGAGACCAGAAGGTCTAGAGGCTACGGATTCGTAGAAATGTCAGAGGAAGAAGGCATGAAAGCCATTGATGCCCTTAACGGAACCGAATACATGGGGCGTACAATTACTGTAGCCGTCGGCAATGACAAGCCTCAACCTAAGGAAGAACCTGTCGAGTAATCCACACCTTTTTGATTAAAAACGCCGCAAATCTGCGGCGTTTTTTTGTATATTCTGCGTATATTTGTCACAATTAAAGCGTGTTTCATTCATGGACAAACTTGCAAAATACATCATTATCGCAGGGGCCACCGCCCTGGTTCTGCTGCTGGGCTGGTATTTCCGGACCATCCTGCTGTACCTGGCCATCGCCATTGTCGTATCCCTTGTGGGAAAGCCCATTGTCAAATTCCTGACCGGCATCCACATCAAGAACTTTCATCTTCCAAGATGGCTGGCCGCCATACTCACCCTGACCCTGATCATCTGTGTCTGCCTGTCCCTCTTCCTGCTGCTGGCACCCATGATCGGAGAATTCGTGCAGCTGGTAAGCAACATGAGCCCGAGTACCCTGACAACCAGGATGTATGAGCCGCTGGAAAAGATCAATGAATTCATCTCCAAATCCATCCCCTCCGTAGGTCCGGACTTCAGGATAGAGGTATACCTGTTCAACTATATCAAGGAGTTTATCAGCCTCAACACCTTCTCCAACATCATAGTCTCCCTCGCATCCTTCATCACGGACTTCGGCATAGCCGTATTCTCCATCGTGTTCATAGCATTCTTCATGCTCATGGAAAACGGCCTGGTTACCAATGTCCTGACCAGCATCGTACCGGACCGGCTCGAGGACAATATGCGCAGGGCGGTTAAGTCCATCAGCTCCCTACTGTCCCGCTACTTCATCGGCATCTTCCTGGAATCCCTCTTTGTAGCCACACTCAACAGTCTGGGACTTATCTTCATCGTCAAGATGGACCCGCAGCTGGCCCTGGTAGTGGGTTTCGCATCCGGAATACTCAATATCATCCCGTACCTGGGTCCATTTATCGGCGACCTGCTGGCAGTGGTGATGGCCCTGCTGTATCATATCAACAACTCTGTGGAAATGCCGCTGCTGCTGTTCCTGATAATCGTCCTGGCCATCTTCATCGTGACCCAGTTCATAGACAACTATGTGTTCCAGCCCCTGATTTACTCCAACAGCGTGAAGGCCCATCCCCTGGAGATTTTCCTGATCATCCTCATTGCCGGACAGATCGGCGGAGTCTTCGGCATCCTCATCGCCGTTCCCCTCTACACAGTGCTGAGAGTTATCGCGAGCGAGTTCCTCTCCCAGTCAAAGTTCGTGCAGAGGCTTACACGGAACATAAAATAAAATTCCGGCGGAACCCACAGAGGGCCTCCGCCGGAACCTTTTTTTCTTCAATTACCGACAATTATTCTGCAGCGCCGTTCTCTGAAAGATAGTTGTTGTACTTCTCATATGCCTCGGCGTACTTGGTATCCTTGGTACGGAAGCGGAAGTAGATTTCCTTCAGATAGCTGGCCGCAGCTATCTTGATTTCCCTGTCTTCTGTCATGGCGAAGGCCTTCTCGAAAGGATCGATGGCAAGCTCGAGGTATTTCTCCAACTCGCCCATCAGTCTCTCATATCCTTCGATATCGTTGATATCGAGAGCATTTATCTCCTCTGAGATCTTTACGGCCTGCTCATAATAGGTGTTGCCCACCGCGTACACTCCGAAGACGTAGTTCGGGTCGATCTCGACTGACCTGTAGTAGCATTTAACGGCATTGTCAACGTCTCCGAGGTTGAAGTAAACGTTGCCCTCGGCATATACCAGCGAGGCGTTGTCGGGCTCGTTCTTCTGAGCTGAATGAATCAGGTCGAGAATCTTCTGGGGATCATCCTTGGTCTCCATATAGATGTTGATCAGGGAAACGAGTACGGACTGGCTCGAAGGATACTTTGCGAATGCATCGTTGAGATACTTCTTGGCGAGCTCTGTCTCACCGTTTTTCATGCAGATGTCGGCAAGGATAGAGGCGACGTCACCGTTCTGGTCGTAACCGATGGAGATGCATTTCTCGAAGTACTCCCTTGCCTTGTCGTTGTTGCCTGCAGCATTGTAGGCGACTCCGGTATAATAGACGATCATGCTGTCCACCTTGTTCACGACAGGGTTGTCATAGCAGGGCAGGGCCTGCTCGAAATAGTAGGCGGCCTTGCTCATGTCGCCGAGAGTGTAGTAGCTCATGGCGTCATTGACGAACTTGTCGCGGAGGCTGCTGAGTGTCTCGGCGATGACTTTGGTCTTGGAACCCTTGGCATCCACCTCTGCTGCCTTGAGATATGCTTCGCGGGCCTCTACGAGAAGATCCTTGTCCTCATAAAGAGGGGTGGTGATGATTACTACATCCAGGACACCGTTGGGATTGTAGTAGAGGTCCCTGACGTCATAGTGCTCGAGTGTATAGACCATTCCGTTGAGCTCCACCTGCTCCTGGGACACCGGCTTGCCGCCTCCGAGAAGCATGGCCTCAGTCTTGGAAATACCGATCCACTGGTCTCCGAAGAGTGCGTTGTAAGCATCCATAAACGCATCGCCATACTTAATCCAAGTATTGGGATTGGTTGCCTTCTTAGCATTCAGAGTTGCGGATTCTGCCTTACTGATGTTGGAAAGCAGCTGATCTTTGTTCTGCGCTCCGGCTGTGAGGGCTACAGCCAGCATAGCAACTGTCAATAAAAACTGTTTCATGACTTTTAAAGTTTGTGTTTGTGTAATTTGAGTTGGTTATTGTCTTTTATTGCAAATTATAATTCCTCTCCGTTCTCCTGGAGCTTTTCCTCGCTCTTGTTCACCACGCATACCGCCGCTATGGTATCTCCCTCGCGGATATTGATGAGCTTCACGCCCTGGGTGGCGCGTCCGGCGACACGGATGTCCGAAACAGGTACACGTATGGTAATACCGGACTTGTTGATTATCATCAGGTCATTCTCGTCAGTGACTACCTTGACAGCTATCAGTTCTCCGGTCTTCTCCGTGATACTGATGGTCTTGACGCCCTTAGCCCCACGGCTGGTGATACGGTAATCCTCCAGGAGCGAGCGCTTGCCGTAACCGTTCTCACTGACTACCAAGATATTGCCTGCATCAGGAGTATTGTGTGTGCATACCATGCCGATGACCTCGTCATCGTCCTCTATGCTGATACCCCTCACACCCGAGGCCGTACGGCCTATCGAACGGGCATCCGACTCGTGGAAGCGGACGCACTTGCCCTTGCGGGCTGCAATGAGGATATCGTTGTCCCCGTCGGTCAGCACGGCTTCGAGCAGTCTGTCGCCGTCCTTGACGGTAATTGCGTTCACTCCCTTCTGACGGGGACGCGAATAGGCTTCCAGCAATGTCTTCTTGATGGTGCCCCGCTTGGTTACCAGGACTATGTAGTGGCTGTTGATGAAGTCCTCGTCGTTGAGGTTGCCCACATTGAGGTAGGCGCAGATGCTGTCGTCCGCCTCTATGCTGATGACATTCTGGACCGCGCGTCCCTTAGATGCCTTCGTGCCTTCGGGTATCTCGTAGACCTTGAGCCAGTAACACTTGCCCTTGTCGGTGAAGAAGAGCATGGTACTGTGTGTATTGGCCACGTAGATGTGCTCTATGAAGTCCTCGTCCTTAGTCGTACTGCCCTTGGAGCCGACACCTCCGCGGTTCTGGAGACGGTACTCGGTCAGGGGAGTCCGCTTGATGTAGCCCGAATGGGAGATGGTGATGACCACATCCTCGTCGGCATAGAAATCCTCTGGATTGAACTCGTCGGCGGAAGGTACTATCTCGGTCCTCCTCGGATCTCCGTATTTTTCCTTGAGTTCCATGGTCTCCTGCTTGATAAGCGCATACTGAAGGCTCTCGTCAGCCAGGAAAGCGGTGAGCTCCTCGATGAGTGCTACGACCGCATCATAGTCCGCACGCAGCTTCTCCCGGTCCATGCCTGTGAGCTGGCCGAGTCTCATCTCCACGATGGCTCCTGCCTGTATCTCAGTGAATCCGAACTGCGAGCAGAGTCCGTCACGGGCGTCCTGACGGCTGCGGGAAGCCCTGATCAGGGCTATCACCTCGTCTATGATGTCTATGGCCTTGAGCAGACCGGCAAGGATATGCTCCTTCCTGCGCGCCTCGTTGAGATTGAACTGGGCACGGCGCACGACCACATTGTGACGGTGACGGACGAAGTATTTGATCAGCTGCCTGAGATTGAGCAGACGCGGACGTCCGTCCACCAGCACCACGTTGTTGACCGAGAAGCTGGACTGGAGCGGAGTGAGCTTGAACAGCGTATTGAGCACCACGTTGGCCACCGCTCCCATCTTGAGCTTGATGACCACGCGCATACCCTTGTGGTCGCTCTCATCGTTAATGTAGGCTATGCCGTCTATCTTCTTCTCCTCCACCAGCCTGGCGATGTATTCAATCATCTCCTTCTTATTGACCATATAGGGAATCTCGGTGACCACTATCACCTCCCTGCCGGAAGGCTGCACCTCTATCTCGGTCTTGGAGCGGACCACGATACGGCCGCGGCCGGTCTCAAAGGCGTCCCGTATGCCGGATATACCCTGAATTATGCCGCCCGTCGGAAAATCGGGACCTTTAATATAATGCATGAGCTCATCGACCGTGATGTCGTTGTTGTCGATATAGGCGCAGATGGCATCGGCCACCTCCCCCAGGTTGTGGGGAGCCATGTTGGTGGCCATTCCGACCGCAATGCCCGACGAGCCGTTGAGCAGCAGCAGAGGCGCCTTGGAGGGCAGTACTACCGGTTCCTTGAGTGTCTCGTCAAAATTGGGAATGAAATCCACCGTATCCTTGTCCAGGTCCTCCAGGCACTCCTCTGCCAGACGGCGGAACCTTGCCTCGGTATAACGCTGTGCGGCTGGCGGATCACCGTCGACCGAACCGAAGTTACCCTGTCCGTCTACGAGCATGTATCTCATACTCCATTCCTGGGCCATGCGGACCATGGCGTCATATATACTCGAATCTCCGTGGGGATGATACTTACCCATCACCTCTCCGACTATACGGGCTGACTTCTTGTGCTGACCTCCTGAGGTCAGTCCCAGTCCGTTCATGCCGTAAAGCACTCTTCGGTGAACAGGCTTAAGACCGTCTCTTACGTCGGGCAGGGCGCGCGCCACGATAACGGACATCGAATAATCGATATACGCTGTCTTCATCTCCGTCTCGATATCGACCTGCACTATCCTGCCGTGGTTTACTTCTTCATTTTCTATCATATCACTTATATCCAAAACAAAACGCTAAAATACTCAAATTTTTGTAACTGCAAGCAGTAAACTTATTCAAATTATGATTATTTTAGGGGCCTCAAAGTGCAAGAACTTATGCGAGAACTCGATATAATTGACAAAGTATTCGAATACGCCCGGGAAGAGGCCGTGAAGACCGGATGGATGAGCGTCACCACAGAGCATTTCATGCTGGGCCTGATACGCCACGGAGACAACGAGGCCTGCCATTTCCTGATCGAGAACGGCATTGACCTAGAGACTCTCAAGTCCATGATACTCGACGAGATAGACCACGGTTACGCCGTCCCGTACAAAGATGCCTCCGGCATACGCCTCAGCTCCGGACTGAAACACCTGGCGGACGATGCGGCCGACCTCGGACGCTTTCCCAAATCAAGGCAGCTCCCCGCCACAATGGTGTACCTTAGCATCATCCTCAAGGAGGACAGCACCATCGTTTCCGACATCATCGTGCACCTGGGTCTCGACTTCAATTACCGCTTTGCCGGAGAGATTCCGTCCGACGACGGGTTCGACGACGGATTCTACGATGACGCCTCCATGGACTACGACGAGCCGCGCAGAGGAGACAGGGAGACTCCTGAGGAGACACTGGAAAGATTCGGGACAGACCTGACCAAAGCCGCTGCGGAAGACCAGCTCGACCCGGTAACCGGAAGGGACAGGGAGATAGACAGGACCATCGGCATCCTGTGCCGCAGGAAGAAGAACAACCCGATGATCGTCGGAGGCCCCGGGGTAGGCAAGACCGCCCTGGCCGAAGGCGTCGCCATGCGCATAGCCGGCCGCAATGTTCCCATCACACTGCTCAACAAGAGGATAATCTCCCTGGATATGGGAGCACTCGTGGCCGGCACCAAATACCGCGGCGACTTCGAGGAAAGACTCCGGAAAATCCTGGAGGCGGCCAGCACCAACCCGGACATCATCCTGTTTATCGACGAGATCCACAACATCGTGGGCGCAGGTGCGGCGGGCGGGGCCATGGACGCGGCGGCCATCATGAAGCCGGCCCTGTCCAGGGGCGAGTTCCAGTGCATCGGCACCACCACCTCCGACGAGTACAGGAAAATCATCGAGAAGGACGGAGCACTTGCCCGCAGGTTCCAGAAGGTGACGGTAGATCCGGCCTCCCCGGAGATGACCATGGAGATGCTCAATGAGCTGAAGCAGTACTATGAGCATTACCACGGGGTGGTCTATACCCCAGAGGCACTGAAGGCATGCATAACCCTGTCCTCCAGATATATCACCGACCGCAACCTGCCCGACAAGGCCATCGACGTGATGGACGAGGCAGGAGCTGCGGCGCACATGGCCGGCAGTATGCCGGACGAGAAGATGAAAGAGATGTCCGGGAGGCTGAAGGAGCTGCGCAATCTCAAGCGTACAAGCCTAAAGGACAATGACTTCGAGAACGGAGCCCGCCTGATGAAACTGGAGCACAGGCAGCAGCATGACCTGGACGAGGCAACGGCAAAGATGATGGACAGGTCCGTCGGCAAGACCGTTCCCGTCACTGCCGCCGACATAATCCGGACCGTCTCGGTCATGACCGGAATCCCGGCCGGCAAGATGTCGGCATCCGCGGGCGCAAGGCTGTCCGGTCTCCGGACAGTCCTCAACAAAAGGATAATAGGCCAGGACGAGGCTGTCGACAAGGTCGTAAGGGCCATCACCCGCAACGGCGTCGGCCTCAAGGACCCTTCCCGACCCGTCGGGACCTTCCTCTTCCTGGGACCGACCGGAGTGGGCAAGACCCACCTGGCGAAGGTGCTGGCCGAGCAGCTGTTCGACTCCGAAGAGGCCATAATACGGCTGGACATGAGCGAATACATGGAGAAGATATCGGTCAGCCGCCTCATAGGAGCACCTCCGGGATATGTCGGCTATGACGAGGGAGGGCAGCTCAGCGAGAGAGTACGCCAGAAGCCTTATTCGGTAGTGCTGCTCGACGAGATAGAGAAGGCCCATCCTGATATTTTCAACCTCCTGCTGCAGATTCTGGACGAAGGCCGCCTCACCGACAGCAACGGCCGCACCGTCGACTTCCGCAACACGGTCATCATCCTCACTTCCAACATCGGCAGCCGGGACATCAAGGACTTCGGCCGAGGCCTCGGCTACGGCTTATCCGGAGAGATTACGCCGCAGCACCAGAAGAGCCTCATAGACAAAGCTCTCGGGCGAGTCTTCACCCCCGAGTTCCTCAACCGTCTCGACGAGACGGTGTACTTCCGCAGCCTCACCCGCACCGACATCGCAGCCATCCTCGACATAGAGCTCAAGACCCTCCACGCCCGTGTCCGCGACGCCGGCTACATCCTGCGCCTGAGTTCTGCCGCCATAGAATTCCTCTGCGCCCGCAGCTATGACCCGGCGAACGGAGCCAGGCCGCTGAAACGGACAGTCCGCAGATATCTCGAAGACCTGATTGCCGGGCACATAGTCACAGGCATTCAGCAGGGAACGCTTATTTCCGTCGATGTCAACGGCGACCATACCGCCCTGACCGTCAGCAAGGGCAGAAAAAGACGCATCAAGGAGTCCGCCGGCCAGACTCCTGACCGAAACGGCGAACATAGCGGCAGCTGCCAAGATTGAGGATCCGGACCATCCCCCCGCATGAATCCGCCTCCTTACGGTAACGGCGGTCAGTCAAGAATTTGCCTTCATGCACCCTGCGGCTGCCGTCGGGAGCGCAGAGAAACGCCACCGGAGGCCTCAGCCCCGCCTCCTCAAAGCCCATAGCTGCGTAGGAACGGCCGTCATACCACTCCCGGTCGCTGTAGGTCATCACCTCGAACGGCATCCCATTCCTGCCCGCAATCCCGGCGAAAGCATTCAGCAGCCGTCCCATCCCCCCCGCGACCCGCACTCCCCGTTCAGAGGCGCAGCGTACCCACTCATAGGACATCAGGCCGTTTTCCATGCGCCTTCCCTTCGAAAATGCGGCGACTTCCACCAGCTGCGGAGTGCTGTCCATCGCAGCCTCTCCGGCACCGGTCGAGCGGAGGCGGAAAAGTCCCAGGCGGGTTCCGGCACGTGCTGAGCCGTATATGTGATTGCGTTCCAGAAAAGCCGCTGCGGTCTCCGCGCTCACAGGACGGACCTCACAGTTCCGTGCATAGACCCTCCTGCCCTGCCCCAGCCTGACCCGCAGCATAGAGCGCACCAGAGGACCGGAGCCAAGCCATCTGTCCTCATATAGAAATACCGTCTCTCCGGCGCAGACACTCCTGCCCGCACGCTCCAGCCCCTCCACTGTCCCTCCCGACGGGAAATAGTCCATGGGCACCGCTACCAGAGCGAAAGCCCCATCGCGGCACAGAAAGACCTGCAGTCCGGAGACACACTCAGCACGGTGCGGCACCCCGCACTCAGAGATAAATGCACCCAGCTCCTGTTCAAAGATTATCATGACGCAAAAATATTCAAAAACAGAGATTTTTTTTGAATTTTCAATCTTTTTCACTACTTTTGCCGCCCGTTTCAGATATCAGGGACGGAACGATCTGCTAGCTCAGTTGGTAGAGCACAACACTTTTAATGTTGGGGTCTTGGGTTCGAGCCCCAAGCAGATCACCCCCGAAAGGCCTCCGGCGTTCAATAAGCGCCTGGGGCCTTTTCTATTGCACCTATGCCGGGAAATACTATATTTGCAGTATGAAAACCATCATCCTGACCACAGCATTCATCATCTCGGCGGCACTCATCTGCTCCTGCGCATCGGACAGCACCTCAGAAATCAGTTCTGAGAATACCGTCATCGGCATCTCCTGCGCCGTGACCGACAACAACTCCCGCATAGGCCGCAAATACAGCGAGGCCGTCATCAAGGCCGGAGGCATCCCCTACCTTCTGCCGGTTACCGAGGACACTGCTGCCCTCTCCGGCATGCTGGACGGCATCGACGCCCTCGTCCTCACCGGAGGCGAGGACCTCAATCCCGCCATCTACGGCGAAGAGCCTCATCCTGAATTAGGGACTGTCGACACTCTGCGCGACAGCTACGACCTCTACCTCGTCCGGACTGCTGCCGCCCGCGGCATACCTGTCCTCGGCATATGCAGGGGCGAGCAGCTGATCAACATAGCCTTCGGCGGCACCCTCTACCAGGACATCCCCACCCAGAAACCGTCTGAGACCGAACACTACCAGTCCTTCACCAACCTCAGGCCCATCCACTCCATCCACCCTGTAGAAGGCACGTGGCTCGCTGACATAGCCGGTACCGGAGCATATATGGTCAACTCCACCCACCACCAGTCCGCCAAGGACATAGCCCCGGGCTTCAGAGTGGCCGCCTGGTCCCCCGCCGACTCCATCGTGGAGGCCATCGAGTGCATCGACGGCCGTCCGATATGGGGAGTGCAGTTCCATCCCGAAGGCCTGACCGCCGGCGGCGATACCACTGCCCTCAACATATTCAGGTTCATCGTCTCCAAAGGCCGCTCATACCGTGCCGGACGCTGACCTCCCAAAGACATCGCATATTTTCCGCCATTTTTTCACAGAAAATTTTGGAATTTCCGAAATAACTCTTACTTTTGCGCTCCCAAACCAAACAAAGGTTACGGACAGACATGGTGCCATAGCTCAGTTGGTAGAGCAAAGGACTGAA
>DHKFR23501__coassemble_908_pt1 | contig 24141 bp, 19 predicted proteins | sample DHKFR23501__metabat2_low_PE_038 | metagenome-assembled genome bin DHKFR23501
ATATCGTATGCCCAGCCGTCACCGCCGAAGATCCACTGGCTGCGTGCAGGGATATAGTCCTTGTACCCGAGAAGCTCGCGGCATGCCTCGCAGTCGCTTTCCTCGAGCATCGGCACGAGCTTGTCGCAGATCTCGCGGGTTGCGGTGGCGTTGCCTCTCTCAGAGAGCCACTGTTCGAAGAGAGCCTTGATCTCTGAAGAACACTTGGGGCACTCCAGACCTTTCTTCATCAGTTCTGCCACAGTATTGCGCAGACGCTCTGTTCCGAGTCTCATACCGAGACCGAACTCGGCGTTGTCCTCGAACAGGGAGTTGTCCCATGCGGGTCCGCGTCCATTGTGGTCTGTGCAGTAAGGAGACGAAGGGAACGAGCCGCTGTAGATAGAAGAGCAGCCGGTAGCGTTGGCCACCATCATATGGTCGCCGAAGAGCTGAGTGATGGTCTTGATATAAGGAGTCTCACCGCAGCCGGCGCAGGCACCGGAGAACTCAAACAGAGGCTGTGAGAACTGGGAATTCTTGAGGTTCTGAGTCTTGGGAGCGACAGTATCCTTATAGCCCACGTTGGCATGCATGTAGTCAAATACAGGCTGCTGGTCCATCTGCGTAGCAAGGTGCTTCATCTCGAGAGCCTTCTCCTTGGCAGGACATACGTCCACGCAGTTGCCGCAGCCGGTGCAGTCCATAGGAGACACCTGCATGGTGAAGCGGTAAGCCTTGAAAGCGGCGATACCCTGGGTGCTCTTGGCAGCCTTGGGAGCCTTGGCCAGTTCCTCCTCAGTGGTAAGGAAAGGACGGATAGCGGCGTGAGGGCAGACGTACGCGCACTGGTTGCACTGGATACATTTCTCAGGATTCCACTCGGGAACGCTCACAGCTATACCGCGTTTCTCGTAAGCGGCTGTGCCGGCAGGAATGGTACCGTCGGCATACTCGCCGGTAAATGCGCTCACAGGCACATCATAACCGTTCTGAGCGTTGACCACATCGGCCACATTGCGCACCCACTCAGGGGCCAGACGGTCGAAATTGGCGGGACGGAAACGGGAAACCACGTTCTTCCAGTCAGCAGGAACGACAAGCTCCTCGTACTCGGCGCCGCGGTCTACTGCAGCATAGTTCATGCTGACCACCTTTTCGCCCTTCTTGCCATAACTCTTGTCGATGGCTTTCTTCATAAAGGCCACTGCCTGGTCATAGGGGATGATGCCGGTGATCTTGAAGAACGCCGACTGGAGAATGGTATTGGTGCGATTGCCCAGACCGATCTCCTCTGCAATCTTAGTTGCATTGATTACGAACACCTTGAGGTTCTTCTCCGCGATGACCTGCTTTACATGATCAGGTATCCTCTTGATGGTCTCTTCCATCGACCAGAGGCTATTGAGCAGGAAGGTGCCGTTCTGCTTGATGCCTTTGAGCACATCATACTTGTAGAGATATGAAGGCACGTGACAGGCCACGAAATCGGGAGTCGACACGAGGTAGGGAGAAGTAATCGGGCTGTCACCGAAACGCAGGTGCGAGCAGGTGTAACCGCCTGACTTCTTGGAATCGTAGTCAAAATATCCCTGGCAGTATTTGGGGGTGTGGTCGCCTATAATCTTGATTGTATTCTTGTTCGCACCCACTGTACCGTCTGAGCCAAGACCGTAGAACTTGCACTCGTAGGTACCTTTCCGGGCAAGGGAAATCTCCTCGCCCACGGGAAGGGACTTGTAAGTCACATCGTCGGTGATACCGATAGTGAAGTCGGTCTTGGGCTCCTTCTGCTTGAGATTCTTGAACACCGCGAAAATCTGAGCGGGGCTGGTATCCTTGGAGGAGAGTCCGTAGCGTCCTCCGATGACGTAGGGAGCGTCTCCGCCCAACTCGGCAAGCGTGGACTTGATGTCCAGATACAGAGGCTCGCCCACGCTTCCGGGCTCCTTGCAGCGGTCGAGGACGGCAATCCTCTTCACGCTCTTGGGCAGCACCCTGAAGAAGTACTTGGAGGAGAAAGGCCTGTAGAGACGGACGGTTATCACACCGACCTTCTCGCCTTTGGCCATAAGGGCATCCACCACCTCGCGTATAGTCTCGCAGACGGAGCCCATGGCTATGATTATATCCCTGGCTTCGGGATCACCGTAATAGTCGAAAGGCAGGTAATGGCGTCCTGTCAGCTCACCGATCTCGCCCATATAGCGGGCAACGATATCGGGCACGGCGTTGTAGTAGGTATTGCAGGCTTCACGGGCCTGGAAATATACATCGGGATTCTGCGCGGTACCACGGGTCACAGGCTTGTTGGGGTTAAGAGCCTTCTTGCGGAAAGCGGCGAGAGCCTTCTCGCTGATCATGCCCTTGAGGGCATCAGAGTCGAGAACCTCAATCTTCTGAATCTCGTGGGAAGTACGGAATCCGTCGAAGAAGTGGATAAAGGGGACGCTGGACTTGATTGTCGAAAGATGCGCCACAGCGCCGAGATCCATGGCTTCCTGCACGCTTGAAGAGGCCAACATGGCGAAACCGGTCTGACGGCAGGCCATCACGTCCTGATGGTCTCCGAAAATCGAGAGAGCCTGGGTGGCAAGAGCGCGGGCCGATACATGGAACACCGTGGGCAACAGCTCGCCGGCAATCTTGTACATGTTGGGGATCATCAGCAACAGGCCCTGTGATGCAGTGAATGTGGTGGTCAGGGCACCGGCCTGAAGCGAGCCGTGAACGGCTCCGGCAGCACCGCCCTCACTCTGCATCTCGGTGACCTTCACGGTCTCACCGAAAAGGTTCTTCTTTCCGAAAGCAGCCCACTCGTCCACGTACTCGGCCATGGTCGAGGAAGGAGTGATGGGATAGATGGCGGCATGCTCGCTGAACATATACGCCACGTGCGCAGCGGCGTAGTTACCGTCACAGGTAATGAATGTTTTTTCTTTTGCCATTACTAAGACAATTTAGTAGTTATTGTTATATGGTTGAATTACTTTTCCGCAGGAAGGCATTTCCTGATAAGTCCCTGCAGGACGGCTCCGGGGCCGAGCTCTACGAACTCGTCAGCTCCGTCACGATGCATGTTAAGAACAGTCTGGGTCCATCTTACCGGAGATGTGAGCTGCTTGAGAAGCTTCTCCTTGATGACTGCAGGATCGGTCGACGGCAGAGCGTCTACATTCTGATACACCGGGCACACAGGAGTCCTGATATCGGTCCGGCTTATGGCCTCTGCAAGCTCCACGCGGGCGGGCTCCATCAGAGGGGAATGAAAAGCGCCGCCTACGGCAAGGCGGAGTGCTCTTTTTGCACCGGCGTCCTTAAGCACGGCACAAGCCTTGTCCACTGCCTCGATCTCACCGGAGATGACCAGCTGTCCCGGGCAGTTGTAGTTTGCGGGAACGACCACACCGTCAATATCGGCACAGGCCTTCTCGACCACCCCGTCTGGCAGTCCGATGATGGCTGCCATCGTAGACGGATGCGCCTCGCAGGCCTTCTGCATGGCCATAGCCCTGGCATACACCAGCCGCAGACCGTCCTCGAACGACATGGCGCCGGCTGCCACCAGCGCAGAGAACTCTCCCAGGGAGTGACCGGCGGTCATTCCCGGACGGAAGTCCTCGATTGTTGCGGCGGCTGCCACGGAATGAATAAAAACAGCCGGCTGAGTAACCTTTGTCTGCTTCAGGTCATCGGCCGAACCGTTGAACATTATATTGCGAATATCGAATCCGAGAATGTCGCAAGCGCTGTCTATAAGTGCTTTAGCTTTAGGGCTGACATCGTACAGGTCCTTGCCCATCCCTGTAAACTGTGCTCCCTGTCCGGGAAAAACATAAGCTGTCATATTCAAAATTCAGTTTTTATTTATACATTTGCAGTCCGTACGCCTCCGTAGTTTAATGGATAGAATGAGAGATTCCGGTTCTCTTGGTTGGGGTTCGATTCCCCACGGAGGTACTATTCTTCAATCTGCCTCACACTCCCATCAGTTTCCGTATCCACTACTATATTTTTCATTTCCCTCCGGATGGTGTATGTCGATGCGAACTCCGACACTGAGTAAAGCAGCAGAGTGGCTCCGAATACCACGAACACCGCATTGCTGCTCCTGTCCGGAAAGAAAAACATTACTATACCGAGGATAAGGGTTATCGCAGGGCCGATGTACAGAGGCCACGGCACGCGCACGGTCTTGGCCGAGCGGAAGAGATTGATGATCTCACCCAGTCCGAAAACCAGAAGGACAAGACCGAAGACGAACATTATCAGCTCCGCGAAGAATTTGGGGAAAATAATGAGGACCAGTCCGAAGGCAATATCAACAATCGAGTTGAGCAGCAGCAGAGGGACCTTCTCCTTCTTCCACTTGCCGGTATACGAAAGAATCAGGCTCACCAGACCTACGGCAAGAATCAGCGCTCCGAGGATTATCATGATGGAGTTCTTGACGGCCTCCGGCCAGACAACCAGGACAAGACCGCCTATCAGGGCTATTATCGCCCTGGAATAACCGTAGGATCTATCAAAAAAGACATTGGCTGTTTTCATACTGCAAAGATACAAAACGATTTTGAAAACACATCAAAACAAATTATATTTGTCTATCAATAACCCCTATATGAATGAGATAACAAAAAATGCAGCACTGGTTCTCGCCAGCGGCGGTTCCAGAGGGCTTGCGCACATCGGCGCAATAGAAGTGCTGGAAGAGCACGGGTTCAGGGTAACATCCATCGCCGGTGCGTCGATGGGCGCTCTCGTCGGCGGAATCTACGCGGCGGGAGGTCTGGACGCATTCAAGGAATGGATGAGGACAGTCGACAGGATGAAGGTATTCAACCTGATGGACTTCACAATAGGGAACGGCGGCTTCGTCAAGGGCGAAAAGGTCATCGATGAACTCAAGAGCATCATCCCGGACAAACTTATTGAAGACCTTCCCGTCCCTTTCACCGCTGTCGCCACCGATATCCGTCACCGCAGGGAAGTGCTGTTCAACAGCGGCAGCCTGTATGACGCCATACGGTCCTCCATATCCATGCCCTCCATCTTCACGCCCAACCGCATCGGCGACATGCTGCTGATAGACGGAGGCGTAGTCAATCCTGTACCGGTCAACCGGGTGCTGCGGACTCCTGGCGACATCCTCGTGGCTGTAGACCTCAACGGCCCGTACATCGAGAAACAGGAAGAAGAGCCGGAGGATAAGAAAAGCCGCCTCCGCGGCAGACTGGAGAGAATCGTGGACTCCATCTCCGACAAAGTCCTGAAAGACAAGGTAGAAGCCAGCTTACCCCAGATAAAGGACAAAGAAAAAGAGGATGACGACGACATGGGTATCGTCTCCATCCTCAATCAGTCTTCGAGCATGATGATTCAGACCAACGCGGACCTGACCCTCAAGCTCTACCCTCCGGATATCCTCGTGCGCATCGCCAAGAACGCCTACTCCACCATGGAGTTCTACAAGTATGACGAGATCGTCGCCCTCGGCCGCACAAAGATGGAGGAGGCCCTGCGGAATTTCCGCTAAAGCATGCCGCCGTCGCAGACAATCACCTGACCCGTCACATACGAGGAGAGGTCGGAAGCGAGGAACAGAGCCACGTTGGCTATATCCTCGGGAGTACCGCCGCGACGGAGGGGTATCTTCTTGTTCCACTCGTCACGTACTTCCTGAGGCAGGGCATTGGTCATGTCGGTGATGATGAATCCGGGAGCTATGGCATTGGCGCGGATGCCGCGGGAACCCATCTCCTTGGCAATGGACTTGGCCAGACCGATCAGACCGGCTTTGGACGCTGAGTAATTGCACTGTCCGGCATTGCCGTTAACACCCACCACCGAAGAGATGTTGATGATGCTGCCTCCTCTCTGACGGGCCATGATAGGGGTCAGGGCATGAGTAAAGTTGAACGCACTCTTGAGGTTGACTGTAATGACGCTGTCCCACTGCTGCTCGGACATCCTCATCATCAGGCCGTCGCGTGTAATACCTGCATTGTTTACCAGGATGTCGATATGACCGAAATCCTCATTGATCTGACTGACCGTAGCATGGGCCTCGGCGAAATCAGCCGCGTTGGAGGCATAGCCCCGGCACTGTACTCCGAGAGCCGATATCTCTGCAACAGTGTTTTTGAAATTGTCGTCCTCCTTGAGGTCCGTGAAAGCGATGTCGGCTCCTGCAGAAGCCAGTTTCATGGCTATAGCCTTGCCGATACCGCGGGCGGCTCCTGTTATCAGGGCCACTTTCCCTTTTAATAATCCTTCTAACATAGCGTTTATTTTACTTTATCGTTAGGAATGACTGCGAATGACAGATTGGCCTCAACAGCAAGTTCGCCCTCTACGAAGGCTTTTGCCTCGATATAGAAGAGCATGGCCCTGTGATTGGTGATGTGGGCATGTACCTCAACGGTGTCACCGGGACGGACCTGACGTTTGAAACGGGTTTTGTCGATACCGGTGAAGAGGGTGGTGTGACCCACCAGGTAGTCCTTGATCAGCAGAGAACTGCACTGTCCCATAATCTCACAGAGGATAACTCCGGGCACTACCGGATAGCCGGGGAAATGGCCCTGAAGAAAGAACTCATCCCCCTTTACATGATACTTGCCGATGCATTCCGAACCGTCGTTCTGAAGCTCCATCTCGTCCACCAGGAGCATGGGCTCGCGGTGACGAAGGAATTTCTTAATTTCTTCTCTATCCATAATCATTTAGTTTAGTCAGTACTTTCTTGTCAGATACGTCTGAATGCGAGAACAGCGTTGTGACCTCCGAAACCGAGGGACGAGGACAGGGCAATGGTCAGCCTGGCCTCGCGGGCGCTGTTGGGGTTGACATCCAGATCGCACTCCGGATCGGGGACCTCGTAATGAATCGTAGGAGGTACTATTCCGTCATGGAGAGCCATTACTGCCGCTACCGCCTCGATACCGCCGGCAGCTCCGAGAGCATGTCCGGTCATGGATTTGGTGGAGCAGAGGATAGCGCGGCGGGCTTCCGAGTCTCCGAGAGCGAGCTTGATGGCCGCTGTCTCGGACTTATCGTTCAGAGGAGTACCGGTACCGTGAGTGTTGATGTGCAGCAGGTCGGAAGTGGAGTAATGGGCCTCCGTCAGGGCCTGCCTGAAAGCCTTGGCGGGCGTAGAACCGTCAGGGCATGGAGCGGTGTAGTGATATGCATCGCAGGTGTTGCCGTAACCGCATATCTCGGCGTAAATCTTGGCTCCGCGGGCGACAGCGTGCTCATACTCCTCGAGGACCACAACTCCGGCACCCTCTGCGATGACGAAACCCTGACGGCGGGCATCGAACGGCAGTGAGGCTGCCATGGGATCCTCTGCAGGAGAGAGGGCCTTGCTGTTGGAGAAACCTCCGATGGCCAGAGGTGTCACTGCGGCCTCCGTACCGCCGGCAATGATAGCATCGGCGTAGCCGAATTTAATAGCCCTGTAAGCCTCGCCGATGGAGTGGGTGCCGGTGGCACAGGCGGTCACGATAGGCAGACACACGCCCTTGGCATGATGTGCGATGGCGACATTGCCGGCAGCGATATTGGCTATCATCGTAGGGATGAACAGGGGAGATATCCACTGAGGTCCGTCCTTGATCAGCTTGGCTGTCTCGTTGACAAAGGAGTGCATGCCTCCGATACCGGAACCGATATAGACTCCGAAGCGGTCCGCCACTACTGTTCCGGGAGTATCATCCTCCTCGTCATCGGTGGACTTCAGTCCGCTCATGGCCACAGCCTGATTGGCTGCAGCAAGCGCGAAAAGGCTGAAACGGTCGAACTTCCTGGCCGCCTTGGGCTCGATGCCATAGTCGGCCGGTCTGAAGTCCTTGACCTCTCCTGCTATTTTCACTGAAAGTCCGTCCGTAGGGAACTGCGTGATATAGTCTATACCGCAGACTCCGTTAACGATGTTCTTCCAGAAAGTCTCTACATTATTTCCGACGGGCGAGACCACACCCATTCCTGTCACTACTACTCTTTTTTCCATATCGTTTTATTTTACATTGACCAGCGGAGAATACATGCCCCGGTAGTGAATCCGGCTCCGAACGCACTGAGCAGCAACATTTCTCCATTTTTTAACTTATTGCCCCTGCTGAGATCGTCCAGCAGGGCGGGAATCGACGCGGAAGAGGTGTTTCCGTACTTGTCGAGGTTGAAGGGAAACTTGCTCTTGTCCTGATTGACAAAATGCCTGATGGACTCGATGATGCGGACGTTGGCCTGATGCAGCACATACAGGTCTATCTCGTCGGCAGTCATGCCGGCCATGGTCAGCACTTTCTCTATATCCTTGATAGAGGAGGATACTGCGAGTTTGAATACGTCCTGACCGTTCATCACCACACCTTCCGTATCGACCTCTTCCTTGGTTATGAAGGGAGTCGGCTGAAGCTTGCGCTTCTGGTAGAGAGCCTCCACCTTGCAGTGGGTCGATACACGGATGGCCTTCAGGCCATCTCCCTTGGTTACTACGACAGCACCGGCGGCATCTCCGAAAAGGATACAGGAGGAGCGGTCATGCCAGTTCATCATGCGGGCAGGCTCCTCTGCGCAGACTATGAGGATGTTCCTCATGTCCTTCTTGGTCGCCAGATACGCCTCGGCAACATCCAGGGCGTAAATAAATCCGGTGCAGGCGCAGTTGATGTCCATCGTCGGACAGGTGGCGCCGATCATGCCCTGTATCACGCAGCCCAGTCCGGGGGTGACATACTCGTTCACCACATTGGAGCAGATGATGAAATCAACGTCATCTGATGTTATCCCGGCGTTCTCCATAGCGTTACGGGCGGCCGTCGCGGCCAGATCCTCCAGATTCTCGGAGGAGATGACACGCCTCTCGTGGATACCTGTACGGGTCACGATCCACTCATCGCTGGTATCCAGGAAGTTCTCCAGCATCGAATTGGTCACGACCTTGGAGGGACGTGCACTGCCAGTTCCTATAATTCTCATACTTCTAACTTTCTTTTAAAACCGCGCAAAAATATACATTTTGCTGTAAAATTCAAAAGTCCCCGCAGCGACACTCCGCCGCAGGGACTTCAAAGACTTGTCAGCCTATCTTAGCATTGACTATATCTATGATTCTGGCCTCCTGCATAATAGCCTCCTTGCCAATAGCAACTGCCTCGGCCACAAGCGTATCGGCCTTTTCGCGGTCCTTAAGGCCTGCGGCATTGATCTTGACGTTGAGGAGAGCTCCGAGGACTGCAGAACGGGCTGCGAGAGCACCTACACCTGCATCGGATACGGAATTGGGATTACCCTCCGAGGCCATTGCCTCCACCAGCTCGAACACCTTGAAGGAAGCCTTCATGGTCCTGAGAGGCACCTCGGTGGCATAGAGTGTGGCCTCCTGCATGGCGGCAGCGCGTGCGGCCTTCTCCTCATCGGTCTTCTTGGGCAGGGACATGGCATCCATGATACGGTTGAATGCCGCCGTGTCCTCATCCACAAGGTGCAGAAGCTCATACATCAGCTCCTGACCCTTCTCAGCCCACTCGGAGAACTTGGGGCACTGATCGTCCCAGCCTCTCTTGTGTGAGGACAGGTTGGCCACCATGGCACCGAGAGCGGCACCGAGAGAGCCCATGTATGCGGATATCGATCCGCCTCCGGGAGCCGGAGACTCGCGGGAGGTCTCCTCCGCAAAGCCGCGGACGGTCAGGTCCACCAGCTTAGGAGCCTTATCACTGTCCTCGAGGATGTACTCGATGACCTTCTCGCGGGGGTTGAAAGGCTTGAGATCGTCCAGTCCCATGGACTTCACGGCGATCTTTATGATGTCCTCCTCGGGGATACCGCAGGAGCGGTTCTGCTTGGCCAGATAGTGCTTGCCGGCATCGATGAGCACCTTCTTGGGGATAAGGCCGACAATCTCCGAGCCGGTCACCCTCAGGCCGCGGGCGTGAGCCTTCTCACACACCTCGTCGAAGGCCACATGGACGGGAGTGACGTTGATGTTGGTCACATTCATGGACACCTGGGCGATACCGTACTCCTCGATGAACCAGCCGATAGCCTTGCAGCCCTTCAGTGTTCCGGGAATCCATACCACATTGCCGTTCTCATCTTTCACCACCTTTCCGGTGATAGGGTCGCCCTCTCTCTTCTTGCGGCCCTTCTCGCGCACGTCGAAAGCCACGGAGTTGGCACGGCGGGTGGAGGTGGTGTTGAGGTTATAGTTGATGGCCACGAGGAAATCCCTGGCGCCCACTGCTGTAGCACCTGTTCGTGCGGTAAAGTCGTCGATAACGGCCGGGCCGAAATCGGGCTTCTCTCCGTCGGCGAATCTCTTGGCCAGGCCCTCGTACTCGCCTGCACGACATACGGCCAGATTCCTGCGTGCCTCGGTATAGGCAGCGCTCTCATAGCAGAATACCGGGATTCCCAGCTCCTCGCCTATCCTCCTGGCCAGGGTGCGGGCATACTCCGCGCACTCCTCCATAGTCACGCCTGCAATGGGCACGAGAGGGCACACGTCAGTGGCGCCCATACGGGGATGCTCGCCGTGATGATGCCTCATGTCGATAATCTCGGAAGCCTTCCTGACTGCTCGGAAAGCAGCCTCCATGACCTTCTCGGGCTCTCCTACGAATGTCACCACCGTACGGTTGGTGGCCGCACCGGGATCCACATCGAGGAGCTTTACACCCTCGACACTCTCGGCGGCGTCGGTAATCTGTTTGATAATCTGCATATCGCGTCCCTCGCTGAAGTTGGGAACGCACTCGATAAGTTTACGTGTCATGTCGGTTTATAATTTTTCTGTTTTTAATATTTCTTTCCGTTCAGTATTATTGTCTCTATAAACTGTGATGTAAAGCTGTAAGGAACAAATTCGTATGAGGGTATCTTCTTAGTAATGAAGAGGGAGGCCTTCTTGCCTGGAGTAATGCTCCCGTATTCGGAGGCTACACTCATGGCAAAGGCGCCGTTGACGGTAGCGGCATTGAGCACCGTTTCCGGAGTAAGCCGCATCTTAATCATGGCCAGGGCCATCATGAACTTCATGTCACCGGAGGGGCAGGATCCGGGGTTGTAGTTGGAGGCAATGGCCAGCGGCAGGTCGTACTCCAGCATCTCCTTCGCCTTAGGATAATCCATATCCAGGAAAAATGTAGCACCGGGCAGGAGTGTCGCGATAGTCCCGCTGCCCTGCAGGGCCTTGAACTCCTCAGGGCCGGTGAACTCGAGATGGTCCACCGATGCGGCGCCATACCGCACGCCCACCTGCACTCCGCCGGAAAAACTCATCTGGTTGGCATGCACCTTCGGAACCATGCCGTACCTGGCGGCAGCCTCGAAGATACGGGAGGCATCCTCCACAGTGAAGAATCCCTCCTCTACGAAAATATCCACGTAGTCCGCCAGTCCCTCGGCGGCGACGGCCGGCATGATCTCACGGACTATCTCATCCACATATCCCTCCCGGTTGCCTTTATAGCGGGCCGGCACGGCGTGGGCTCCGAGGAAGGTGGTGCGGACCCGGAGCGGCGTCTCCTCCTCCACCCTGCGGGCGACCCGGAGCATCTTGACCTCATCCTCGACGGTGAGGCCGTAGCCGCTCTTGATTTCCACCGCACCGGTGCCTAAGGAGATTATCTCCCATGCACGTACCAAGGTCTGCTGCAGAAGGTCATCCTCCGGGGTATTGTGCAGCAGCTCCACCGAATTGAGGATACCGCCGCCCCGGCGGGCAATCTCCTGATAGGAGAGGCCGCGCAGCTTGTCCATGAACTCCATCTCGCGGCTGCCGGCATAGACCAGATGGGTGTGGGAGTCGCAGTAGGAAGGAAACACCATCCTCCCCTCAGCGTCAATCACCTCATCTGAAGAGCGCTCCATCGCCTCCAGTTCCTCCGGCCGTAGGTCCTGCATCCTGCCGAGGCGGGAGATACGGTCTCCCTCCGTCAGCAGCCAGGCGCCGTCAAGACAGGGCTGCGACAGCATCTCCTCTCCCCGCAACGGGGCAGAAGGAGCCGCCTCCCGCACATTGACAAGCTTTTTTATATTTTTTATAAAAATTGACATTTTTAAATTTCTGCGTTCTTAATAAAATCGATGGAATCCTTGATGCGGGTGTACATCACCGTATCTTCCTCCACGAAAGGCACAGTCCTTCGGTAGTCCTCGAAGAATTTCTCGATTACGGGAGAGGACTTGCCGGCACCGGCGCGATGACGGAACTCGAGGGCCTGGGCGGCGTTCAGCATCTCGATTCCGAGAATCTTCTCGACATTCCCGATTACTCTGACGCACTTGGTGGCAGCATTCGCCCCCATGCTGACATGGTCCTCCTGCCCCTGGGACGAATCGATGGTGTCGACCACGCAGGGCGTGCACAGCTGCTTGTTCTGGCTGACTATGGATGCCGCAGCGTACTGCGGAATCATGAAGCCGGAGTTCAGTCCGGACTTGGCCACCAGGAAGGAGGGAAGTCCCCTCTTGCCGGAAATCAGCTGGTAGGTACGGCGCTCGGATATGGAGCCAAGCTCCGCCATGGCGATGGCCAGGAAATCCAGGGTGATGGAAAGAGGCTGTCCGTGGAAGTTGCCGGCGGAGATGACCTGGTCCTCGTCAGGAAGGACGGTAGGGTTGTCGGTAGCGCTGTTGACCTCGGTCATGAATACACTCTCCACATACCCGAGCGCGTCCTTGGACGCCCCGTGCACCTGAGGCACACAGCGGAAGGAGTAGGGATCCTGCACTTCCTTGCCGGGTCCGTCGATGAGCTGGCTGCCCTGGAGATAACCGAGGATGACGCGGGCCGTCTCCATCTGTCCCTTATGAGGACGGACGGCATGCACACCGGGTGTGAAGGGCTCCTTGCGGCCGTTGAAGGCCTCGAGGGAGACGGTGGCTATCTTGTCGGCAATGGCCGAGATATGCCTGGCATGACACAGGCACCATACAGCGTGGGCCAGCATGAACTGGGTGCCGTTGAGAAGGGCCAGGCCCTCCTTCGACGCCAGTGTCAGAGGCTTCCAACCGAAGAGTTTCTCCAGTTCGCTTCCGGGAAATCTCCTGCCCTTGTAGTCAAACTCGCCGAGCCCCAGCAGAGGCAGGCACATATTGGCCAGAGGGGCCAGGTCGCCGGACGCGCCGAGAGAACCCTGCTGATATACCACCGGAATCACTCCTTCATTGAAGAAGTCCACCAGCCTCTCCACGGTCTCCACCCTAACGCCTGAATATCCGTAAGAAAGAGACTTGACTTTCAAGGCGAGCATCAGCCGGACAATCTCGGGACGCACCTCGTCCCCCACCCCGCAGGCGTGGGACATCACCAGGTTTTTCTGCAGCTGTGATAGCTGGTCACGGTCCACCGAGACATTGCACAGAGAGCCGAAACCGGTAGTCACCCCATAAATGGGAGCTTTCTGGTTTTTCATGCGTCCGTCGAGATAATTTCGGCATTTTTCAATCCTGCCGCGGGCGGCATCACCAAGATGCAGACGGCATCCGGGATCAAGCAGCACCGCGATATCCTCAAATGAATGCTTGAGGGGGTCTATATCAAACTGTATCATACATTTGTAGTTTATATTTCCTTTTAACCTACAAATTTACAAAAAATATCACCTTTCAATCCAAATCAACGGCTTTCTGCTGTCAATTTCCTCTATTATCTTTCCCATATACCCGTCGAAATATCTGTCGGCATACTTGAACTGAGGGAAATCGGGCGAGGGCACGGAGTCCGCCCTTCTGGAAGGACGCACTCCTTTGGACGTCACGCCATAACGGTCGGCGGGACGTTTTTCAGGCATCCAGTTGAAATCTCTCAAACGGCTTCCTTCGAAAGTCAGTTCGTATACAGGATAGGCGTCGCTCTTGACATTATCCATGTACAGTATCCTCTCGACCTGACCGTCCTTCAGACGTCCGGTCATAATTCTGCACTCCTTCTGGTTCATGGTCGTAATCACAGAATCCTCCGCGATATAGAACATGGCGGTCACACCGCCCAGGGCGTCGAAGCGGGAGACCTGATTGTCCTTGAAGTAACCTATCATCTCGGGAGACTTGATCTGGTGATAGAACCGGCCCGGCTCCTCCTCCGAGACCACAAACGCGTTGGAGTACAGGAATCCCTTGTCCAGCTTCTCGTTACGCATCAGGAACTGCATGCTGTCCGCAGTAATCTGCGTTGTCGTCTCATACCATAGGACAGGCTCTGTGAACAGCCTTGCAATGGAGTCTATCGAGCAGAACAGCAGCGAATCGCACAATACCTGAAGATCGCTCCGGTATATCCTGACATGATGATATGCCTCCACAAAGCTGACCTCCGTCGTATCAGGAGGAGGCGGGACGGCAAGGGAATCGGAAACCGACAATGAGTCCGGGACGGACAATGAGTCGGTGACCGGCAACGGGCCTGCGACGGACAACGAGTCCTGCGGCACAGGCGGGACGCCGGCCTGCGAGAGCGAATCAGACTGCCCGGGGGCACCGGCCTGCACAGCACATGTCGTATCATCCGGCCACCATGGACTAGGCAGAGTTCCGACAGACCGCCCCGCCCCCTGCACTGGGCCCGCGGCAGTCCCGGCTCCGGCTGCCGCCCCCTGCGGTGCCGGGGAAGACGCCCCCTGCCCGGAAGATCCTTCCTGATTCCTGGCCAGGGGATCGACCAGTGCGTCAGTGTAACGGGCCTTCGCAGCAGCGGCCAGGACACTGTCCACCTCGAACATACGCATGGTATAATATATCAGCGTATCCGAAGCCATAAACAGAGAGTCGAGGGTGCCGTCCTCAGCCTTTTCAATCATTACCAGAGCGGGATCACGGTATAGCTCCGCCCTCCTGGGATTATTCCAGAAACGCAGCTCACCCGCAAGGACCAGAGCATTGTCCACGGTGTCCAGCAGCTGCACATTGCCGAGAAGATGGGAATACTCCGTGTTCCTGTTATAGAAGAGCGAATCGCTCCACATCTCGTATTCCTCCGTCAGGATATGGACATCCTTATGAAAATAGAACTTTTCTTCGGGACGAATATACCGCCCGTCGCCGGAGGATATGCAATTCAGGTCATACCATCCCCTGGTATTCCCGAAAAATTCCGCCACGTCCGCCCTAGAATCATAAATTAGGGTATCACAGGCGAAGAACATGGAATCGGAGAACATCTCGACCGAACCGATAAAGTCAAAGCGCTCCTCCCTGGACTGATAGCGGCCGGTAAGGCTCTCTATAAGATTACCGTCCCTGTCCCTCATGGCTGCGCCTCTGTAAAAAAGCGCGATGCTGTCCTTGGTATTGTAATCCAGATAATTTGTTCTCAACAGGTTGCTGTCGCGGTCCAACAGTTCCACCAGATGTCCGCGGAAGCGGGCCGTGTTCTCGGGAATGACGTATCTGATACTGTCTCCTGTCAGCACAGTGTTTTCCTGCACGATCCTGATATGCCCGACAGCGTCAATATACTCATCCTCCACATTCCAGTACGCGGTGTCGCAATACAGATAGGTGTCGTTGTGCAGAAAGACGGCGTCCCCCTCCACCTTGCGGAAATTCCTGCCGTTCATCTCGACAAGCCTTGCCCTGTCCGCCGTTACCAGACGGACAATGGAGTCCCGGTCTCCGTCCGTGCCGCCGGCACTCCTGGCGCAGAGCGGCAGCGCAGCAGTAATCAGCAGAAGAGCTGCAGCTATGCGTAAGATATGTCTCATTTCACCCAACCGTCACGTAAGAAGACACATTTCTGAAACATCGGGTCTATCACGATGTAAGTAGTCTGCTGTTTCTCCTTGATAAATTTCTCTATTGCCTCCATAGCCTTGTTGGACGTGGTTATATCCAGCAGGACATTGAAATCCTCTTCCACCGTAGCCGTATGCGAGGGACGGATTTTCTCCAGACGGACTATCTTGTAGACCGTATTGCCGCTGCGGCCCTCGTCGTCCACAGACTCGAAGGGAGCGGAGATCTCACCTTCCTTCATATTCTGCAGGACCTTGAAATCGGCAGGCTTCAGATTGTCCACATCGAAGAACGGGGCACCGGTGTTGGGATTGGCCACCAGGCCTCCGTTTGTACGGCTCTTGGTATCCTCGGAGAACTTCCATGCACCTTGCTGGAACGTAATGCTGTCAGCAAGGATGACGTTGCGGATGGAGTCAAGGCGGATAAACGCCGAATCCCGGTCCTCGGCCGTATATCGCGGCTTGAGAAGTATGTGACGGGCATTGAACATATCCCCGTCCTTCCTGATCATCTGTATGAGATGGAATCCGTCAGGAGTTTCTACAATGGGCGATACCTGCCCCTCCTTAAGTGCCATCGCCGCATCGCTGAAAGCAGGCCAGAATATGGTTCTCGAAGCCATACCCAGCTCTCCTCCTTTCATCGCGCTCCCTGGATCCTCCGAATAGAGGGTAGCCAGAAGGGAGAATTTCTCTCCGTCCAGAATCCTCTGACGGAACTCCAGAAGACGCTCCCGCACCGCCATCGCGGCTCTCTCTACATTGGGATAAAGAACTATCTGGCTGTACTGATACTGAGTCGGAATCACCGGAAGACTGTCTTTCGACGTACGGCGGTAATACTGCTGTACTTCCTTTGGGGTCACCTCTGAGACCTTACCGGCCACCTCGCGCTGCATCTCCTGAGCCAGATTCTGTTCCACGAACACATCCCTCCATTCCTCGCGCAGCATATGCAGCGGTTTGCCGAAATATTTCTCGACCTCCGCCTCACCTCCATGCTCAGAGAGGATGTTGTCGACCCTCTCGTTCAGGGATGCCTCCACCATGTCGGGGTTGACAGCAAGACTGTCCAGCTGCGCCTGTGTGTAGAAAAGCTTGGACACCATCATATTCTCGAGGACCTCGCACCGCAGGTCACGGTCTGAGACATAGCCCTGGAACTGCATCATCCGCACCTCAGACTCAATCTGGGAAAGGAGAATCATACTGTTGCCCACCAATGCGACCGTCTTATCTATGACGCCGTCATATTTCTGGGCAAAAGTACCTGTAAACGGCAGCACCGCCATGACGGAAGCCGCCAGCATAGCTTTAATCTTCATCTGTTACTTTTTATAAATTTTCAACTTTTCGGAACCTATCGCATCATTAAGCAGATTCCGTTCCAAACTTATCAGCAGTTCCTGTTTTCTTCTGCTCAGGATTGCATCCCTTATCCTGGCGCGGCTGTACCCGTAGGGTGCCGCACTTCCGGCAGGAACATATTCATCCACTGATATGAGATAGGCATATCCTCCATTGCTCATCTCAAGGTAGCGCGTTTCCTCCAGAATCCCGGCCATCTCCGCCATATCCATGCCCGTGCCCCCGCTGACAGCATCCAGCGGAATCCAGTCACCCGGCAGTCTGTACTCTTCCGCCGATATATAGCACAACTGCTCCAGACGGCTCAAATCCTCAGTTCCGCGGGAACGGTAGATGGAGCGGACAGGATTGAGATTGGGAGAGGTCTCGCTTATCTTGACATACACTCCCTGAATCAGAGGAACATGTGTCGTAAATCCCGCAGGATTGGCATCATAGAACTCCCGGTACTCCCGCTCCGAGACAGCTGTATCCACACGCTGCTCCACATACTGCCGCTCGTACCTGTAGACCAGAAGCTGACGGCGGTATTCCTCCAGCTGGGCTCCGACATCCTTGTCCGCCTTGGACAGGCGGCTCTCGGCCAGATCCAGCATAAGACGGTCCTTTGCCCAGGAATAGATATAACGCTCTACTATCCGGGCGCTGTCCTCCGGAGAGAAACCCTTGATGTCAAGATTCTCCACCTCGCTCTCATACAGAACATCCTTGCCGACTCTGGCAACCGCGTCCCCCTTGAAGAGGTGGTCGTAGAACCGGCAGGATGATACGGACAGACAAAGTAGAAGTATGCCGAAAGCCCTCCTCATTCCACTCCAGGATGTGCGGGGCCTGTCAGCGGCTATAGTTAGGAGCCTCGCGGGTGATGGTCACATCGTGAGGATGGCTCTCGGCCATACCGGCGGCGGTAATACGCACGAAACGGGCCTGCTTGAGCTCCGCGAGATTGTGCGCGCCGCAATATCCCATGCCGGAACGCAGACCGCCTACGAGCTGGTAGACCACCTCGGAGAGCGTGCCCTTGTAGGGAACCTGAGCCACGATACCCTCGGGTACGAGCTTCTTGATATCCTCTTCCATATCCTGGAAGTAGCGGTCCTTGGATCCCAACTGCATGGCCTCGAGGGAGCCCATACCGCGGTATGACTTGAATTTACGGCCGTTGAGAATTATTGTCTCTCCAGGAGACTCCTCGACACCCGCGAAGAGCGAGCCGGCCATGATGGTATCGGCGCCGGCAGCGAGAGCCTTGACGATATCGCCTGAATAACGGATACCGCCGTCAGCGATAATCGGGATACCTGAGCCCTTGAGCGCCTCGGCCACCATCATGACGGCTGAAAGCTGCGGAACGCCTACTCCTGCAATGATGCGGGTCGTGCAGATCGAGCCGGGGCCTATGCCGACCTTGACTGCATCCACGCCGCACTCCTTGAGTGCCAGCGCCGCCTCACCCGTTGCGATGTTGCCGGCGATGATCTGCAGGTCGGGAAATTTCTGACGGACTGTTTTCAGGACCCTCAGCACTCCCTCCGAATGGCCATGCGCCGTATCGAATACCAGGGCATCGGGTTCCACGCTCATCAGCATCTCGACTTTCTGCACGCTCTCGGAGTTGATACCGACAGCGGCAGCGACAAGGAGACGGCCTTTGGAGTCCTTGCTGGCAGTGGGATTGTCCTTGATTTTCATGATGTCCTTGTAGGTAATCAGACCGGCCAGATGTCCGTCCTTATCCACTACCAGGAGTTTCTCTATCTTGTATCTGCGGAGAAGTTCCGTCGCCTCCTTGAGATTAGTACCGTCAGTGGTAGTAATCAGATTATCCTTGGTCATCACTTCAGTGACGGGTGTTTTCGGATTGTCCTGGAAACGGAGATCCCTGTTGGTCACGATGCCGCAGAGCATGCCGCGGGCATCGACGACAGGGATACCGCCGATATGATTCTCATGCATGATGCTCTGGGCGTCACCGACAGTAGCGTTCTCACGGATGGTCACCGGGTCGTAGATCATTCCGTTCTCAGCCCTTTTGACCTTACGCACCTGCTCCATCTGGACTTCGATGGGCATATTCTTGTGTATCACACCTATACCGCCTTCGCGGGCAATGGCGATAGCCAGGTCCGCCTCGGTCACGGTGTCCATAGCAGCTGATACAATCGGCGTGTGGAGGGAGATCTCCCTGGTGAGTCTGGTGCTCACGACCACTTCCCTGGGCAGCACGTCAGAGTGAGCGGGAATAAGGAGAACATCGTCAAACGTAAGACCCTCCATTATCTGGGAATTTGCGTATATCTGCATAGCGGCCGTACTGGTATTTTATTCGGCTTTCTTGGCCACTATTGCACTGAGTCTGTCATACTTTACATCGAGAGCACTGAGAAGCTCATCGGTGAGATTACGGTAATAAGCCCTCTTGTCTCCTTCGGGATGGCTTACTTTGGAGAGAGTCTCGTCCCTGAGGTCGAGGACCTCATTGATGAGGGCTACGATCTGCTCGGCCTTCTCATTGTCGTCATGGAAACTCATGCTGATGACAGCATCAGATACAAACTCATCAGCCAGATAGTTGATGTCCTTCTTGATAACTCTTAAATTCATAATAATCGCGATTTATAAAATTAATACTACTCTATTCTTTAAAAATACCATGGATGCCGGAGCACGGTCACTATGTCGGGATCCGTGTCCTGACAGCCCAGGATACGGACAGCTCCCACTATTTTCTTGCTTACATATGAGTCGGTACGGCCCGGAAGCAGGGAGTTGACACGGACTCTCAGCGAGGAATGTATCATCATCCCGTCTCCAATGTATATTCCCACATGACTGACGCTGCGCGCCCTGGTATCTGTGGCGGAGCGGCCGAAAAAGACCAGGTCTCCAGCCTGCAGGTTGGCCAGGATATCACTGCAGTCCAATGGAATGCCGGTATTAATCTGCTGTCCGGCATCCCTGAGGAGGATGATGCCGTTAAGGAAATAGCTCAGCTTGACAAGACCGCTGCAGTCCATGCCCTTTGGCGAAAGTCCGCCCCAAAGGTAAGGAAAACCTTGAAACTGCATGGCAGTAGAGACTATGTCACTTCCTGTAGGGCCGGAGGCATCCTCCATCCATTCCCGCAGGGAAGTTACAGCCTCCGAGGGGACATATCCCTTGCGGCCGTCCGGGAGAACAACGGCGGCGAATCCGTCCGCGACATGTCCTGTGCCTACCAGAATATTACCCATAACGCAGTCGGAGAGAACCTCTGCACCTGCTTCTGGCGCAGCTGTCACTAACGCAAAATAATCGGAGACCAGCAGACGGTCCGCACGTTTCCAAGCATTCATCTCCTCCTTGGAGACAAGGACGATATTCTGTTCCGTCGTCCAGCCTATGTAGCCCTCCGGGGTCGTCACTGCATACCAGTAGCTCTCGTGACCGGTGACCTCGACGGGAGTGCCCATGGTCGCCTGAGAAACGGTCTCCGACTGATAATCAGGAGCCTTCTTGAGATCAGTGACAGACACCGAGACCAGAGCCATGCTCTTCTGAGCCTCCGCCTGGAAAGCGGGAATCAGAGCAAGGAGCAGAATTATGAACAAAACTTTCTTCATTCCTGCAAATATAGGCGAGTTTTTCTTATTTTTGAAATTAATTATTATGAAACGGATTATACTCATCTTTCTGATGGCCGTCCTGGCCCTGGGTGCAAAGGCTCAGGACTCTTTGTACATCTCCCTGCTGACATGTACTCCCGGCAAGGACGCCGCCTCCGCCTTCGGGCATTCGGCTCTCAGGGTCAAAAACTCCGCAAACGGCACCGACAACGTATACAATTACGGAACCTATGACTTCCAGGAGCCGAACTTCCTGTTCAAGTTTCTCCACGGAGACCTCAACTACTACATGTCCGTCTACCCCTACGGAATATTCGTACAGTCCTACAAGAAAGAAGGACGCGGCATCACGGAGCAGCCGCTCAGCCTGACTCCGCAGCAGACGGCCGACATATATGCTTTCCTGAAAAGAAACAGAGAACGCCCCTACTATCTTTACGATTTCCTGCAGGACAACTGCGCCACACGCATCCGGGACATCTTCAACCGAGGCGGGTACAGTGTCGACGACTCTCTTACCGGACTGAGCTACAGGGACGAACTGACCAGGATGGCTGGTGAGCGCCGATGGATGATGTTCGGAATCGACCTTATATTGGGAGCTGGAATTGACCGGGAGATCACAGTGAACGAGTCAGCCTTCCTTCCCGACCGCCTTGCGGAAGTCCTGTCGGCATACTCCAACGACAGCCTCGGCGGCACCCCTCTCGCGCCCGTCTCCAAGGAGATCTCCGCTCCTGGGCAGGGCCCCGGGCGATGGGCCAGCACACTTTCCAAAGCAACCGGTCCCTTCACTGTATTCACCCTGCTCTTCGTGCTGTACCTGGTATTCTACCTCCGCAGCAGAAACAAATGGAAATTCATGAGCATATGCTCGACCATACTGTATGTCATCCTCGGCCTCGGCGGGATCATCATATGTCTTCTGTGGTTTGCCACCAACCATGTATGGACTGCGGCAAACTGGAACCTGCTGTGGATGAACCCCCTGTTTCTCATTCCGGTCCTAATGCCCGACAGTTGGGCAAAAAACCTGATTATTGACCTGCTCGCAGCGGTGGCAGGCATCGGGCTGATCTGTTCGTGGCTGCTGCCCCAGACACTTCACCCGGCATCCGCCGTCATCATCCTCCTCACTGTACTCATGGCCCTGAGCAGAAGAGCCATTTACCGCAAATACTGACACTTAACACCCAACGTTTATGATACTCGACTCAATCAAAAGCTTTGAGAAATACGTCAACCTGCACGCATCTTTCGGCAAAATACTGGAATTCATACGCAAAAACGACCTCCACACCCTCCCCGAAGGCAAGCACGTCATCGAGGAGGACAACATCTGGTGCACCATATCCACCGCCCGGTGCAAGGATGAGAGCGAGTCCCCTCTTGAGGTGCACGACTCATTCATCGACATCCACGTAGTGCTGGAAGGCACGGAGATTATAGGCTTCCGCGACAGGGCCAAATGCCTGGGCGTAAACGTAGAGTACAATGCTGAGAAAGACGTGGCCTTCCTCAAGGAAGAGCCCGAGGCCTACATCAGCTACGGGGACGACAACATGGTAATCTGCTTCCCGCAGGACTGTCACGCACCCCTTATCGGAGACGGAGAAGTACGCAAGGCAGTATTCAAGATCCGGTTCTAGACGGTCCGGGCAGTGTACCGACAAGACTCCCGTACTGTGGGCCGATACAACTCGTACATAGGTTATTTCAAAAAAACATACGGCGAGCGTCTGCAGAAAGTAGTTGTAGACGCCGGCTTTACCTGTCCCAACCGGGACGGGCTGGTCGGGACAGGCGGCTGCACGTACTGCGACAACGCCGCCTTTCACCCGGGCTACAGTACGGCCGGTATCCCCATTCACGAACAGATCGACGAGGGCATCAAGTTTCACCGGGTCCGTTACCGCAAGGCGGAGAAATTCCTGGCCTACTTCCAGCCCTACTCCAACACATACGCCCCTCTCGAAAGGCTGCGTGCCGTCTACGAAGAAGCCCTTTCCCACCCTCTCGTGGCCGGTATCGTCATCGGTACCCGGCCCGACTGCGTGGACGAAGCCAGACTGGACTACCTGGCATCGCTGGCCCGGGACCACGTGGTGGTCATCGAATACGGCATAGAGTCCGTCTATGACCGGACCCTGAAGCGCATAAACCGGGGACATTCCTTCGAGGATGCTGTACGCGCCGTGGAGATGACGGCCGCCCGGGGACTTACTCAGGGCGCACACTTCATCTTCGGGCTGCCGGGCGAATCAGTCGAAGAAATGCTGGCCTACGCACCTATTATAAATAAAATGCCGCTGCACTCGGTCAAGTTCCATCAGCTGCAGATCGTCCGCGGCACCGCCATGGAGCGGGAGTTCGCCTCGCATCCCTCCGACTTCGTGACATTCTCCCTGGATGAGTACTTAGATTTCATTGCAGACCTACTGGAGCGCCTCCGCCCGGACCTGTACATCGAGCGTTTCGCCGGAGAAGTCCCGCCCCGTTTCGTCAACTCCACTCCCTGGGGACTTCTCCGCAACACAGAGCTCATCCGCCTCCTCGAGCAGCGCCTGGAACAGCGCAATACCTTTCAAGGACGGCTTTACAAATAAAAAACTGACCCACAGAACTGCGAGTCAGTTTTTTCTATTATGAGAGGCCGGAATGCACTTATTTGCGACCGCCTCTGTCGCCGTCGCGACGGGGACCTCTGCCGCGGTCGCCTCCACGGTCACGGCCGCCGCGGCCACCGCCGTTGGAGCCTCCGTTGAGACGGGGCTTGCGCTCATGCTCCACCCATCCTTCGGGAGCGGGCAGCAGAGCCCTGCGGGAAAGCCTCATCTTGCCGGTCTTCTGGTCGATTTCGAGGAGCTTGACATCCACCTCGTCACCTACCTGGAGTACATCCTCCACCTTGTCGACCTTCTTGTAGTCGAGCTCGGAGATATGCAGCAGGCCCTCCTTACCGGGCAGAATCTCCACGAAAGCACCGAACTCGAGGATTGACACTACTTTGCCGTGGTATGTCTCACCGACCTCAGGCACAGTGGTGATGGCCTTGATGCGGGCCAGAGCGGCGTCCATGGACTCCTTGTTCTCTCCAAAGATATCGATGATGCCCTTGTCACCCTCCTCTGTGATGGTGATGGTGGTACCGGTAGTCTTCTGTATCTCCTGGATAACCTTGCCGCCGGTGCCGATAACGGCTCCGATGAACTCGGAAGGTATGGTGATCTGCACGATACGGGGAACGTTGGGACGATAGTCGGCACGGGGCTCGGAGATGGTCTTGAGCATCTCGCCCATGATGTGGGCACGGCCTTCCTTGGCCTGAGCCAGAGCCTGCTCGAGAACCTCGTAGGGCAGTCCGTCCACCTTGATGTCCATCTGCGTGGCGGTGATGCCGTCCTTGGTTCCGGTCACCTTGAAGTCCATGTCTCCGAGGTGGT
>DHKFR23501__coassemble_911_pt1 | contig 23781 bp, 23 predicted proteins | sample DHKFR23501__metabat2_low_PE_038 | metagenome-assembled genome bin DHKFR23501
TATCAATACAGGATATATTGTAAACGAATATCAGAAAATACAGATGCTTTTCTCCTGGATGAATATAGACAGCAAATCAATGCTATACGGCTTGGATCATGTGCTGGATGTGTGTGATAAAATTAATCATTTGATAGTGGAATAGAAGTTATTTTATATCTTTGTTTGTTCAACAATACCAACAATGAGAAAGCTGTTAATGATCGTAGACCCGCAGATAGACTTCATAAGCGGAAGCCTGAAGGTGGAGGGTGCAAAGGAAAAAATGGACGCTCTTGCCGACTACATCCTCAGGACCGACGGGGAATACATCTGCAAGCTGATAACCATGGACCAGCATCCCTACCGGCACTGTTCGTTCTACGAGAATGGAGGGCAGTGGCCGATGCACTGCGTGGTGAATACCATAGGCGCCGCCGTCTATCAGCCGATTATGGACGCCGTGTACAATACTCAGGGCGAGGTAAAGATGTTCCGCAAGGGCGAGAAGAAAAATTTCGAGGAGTACTCCATCTTCAAGAACCTATGTTCGGCCCGCCACATAGATTTCCTGCTCTACCGCCTGGACATCGAAGTGGTGGATGTCTGCGGTATTGCCGGAGATGTCTGCGTACTCAACACTCTCAAGGACGGCATCGCCATCTACGGCCGCTCTCCGCAGTTCAATGTGCTGGAAGAATACTGCCCCTCTATCGACGGAGGCACGGCCCTCCGGGAGTTTTTAGAGTCTTAAAGTAAAACTGGGAGATTATTCTGTAATCCGGGTTGCGGACGGTACGGGCACGGAATGTAACTTTGCAGAAAAATTATCCATCGAATATGAAACGTATTATTCCAACCATTGCGGCGGCCCTGGCGGTATGCTTGACGGCCACTGCACAGAATCAGCAAGTTATGAACAGTAAAAAGACACTCGTGGCCTACTTCTCAGCCACCGGAACTACTGAGAGGGTTGCAAAACTTATTGCAGAAGTCACCGGCGGAGACCTTTACGAAATCACTCCCGTACAGGAATACACTGCCGCCGACCTCGACTGGACCGACAAGACATCCCGCAGCACTAAGGAAATGAACGACTCCAAGTCCCGCCCCGCCATCAAGGCAGACCTGCAGAACGCCGGCAGTTATGACGTGATCTACATCGGCTACCCCATCTGGTGGAACCTCGCGCCCCGTGCCGTGAACACCTTTTTAGAGACCTACGACTTCTCAGGCAAGACCGTCATCCCCTTCGCCACCTCCGGCGGCAGCGGCATCACCAACTCTGCCGCCCAGCTCAGAAAAGAGTATCCCGCACTCGACTGGCAGAACGGCAAGCTGCTCAACGGCGCCTCCCGGACCGCCATCGAAGCCTGGGTTAATAGTAAGTATATTCGTAAATGACGCTGTCAATGCGCGTGGCGGAGTGAATTTGCCTCATAAGTGTGTTGCCTCTATCGTCATACTCTACCGTATACCTGCTGCCTCCTGTCCTTACCCACTGCTTATCAACGAACTTGTATTTGACATCTCCGGTATACGTCCTGTATTCATCATAAAACGAGCATATTCTATGATGCGGTCGCCCGTCAATATACCATGTGACTGTTTTATCGAATGGAGATGACGACACACTGTCCGCATAGCTGTACTCCGCAATTATCTCTGTCCTGTAGTCAAAAGAATTGTATGCAAAAGTAAGTACGGGTCTGTCATGGGAGTCAAAAACAGTTTCCTCCATATATTCCAAATTGTTGTGTTCAGGATTGTGCGGAAGAAGCACAGTCATGATACCCCGATGACGTCCGTCGCTGCTGTACCGTATCCATGCCTCTCTGCCGATGGTTGTGTCGACGAAATCATGCTGTCTGTACGATATCATACGGTCCAAGGAATCATACGCCCAGTACTCTTTATATCCTCTCCATTTTTCCATACCGCTTAAATACCAATACGTCCTTTCAACAGGGTAATTGCCCTTATATACGGTCGTTGACCTCTTGTATATTTTTCCATTCTTAGATTCTCTGTAGGTCACCGTAAGAATATTCTTACGGTATTTATAGGTTATTTCAATTCCTGGATTCTGAATCAGGCGTCCGAGCGTATCATAAAAAAATGTATACTGATACTGTTTGTCAACCATACTCCTGACCCCAGGCCGCCTAATCTGCTCACGCATAAAATGCAGATAGTCCCCGTCATCATTGTCATAGATTTCATAATCATACATTATCAACTCACTCTCTGCTGCCGCATACTCAGGATTATATTCCGCCATTCGGGATGTATCCTCCGGAGGAAGCTCGTCCCTGTAACGTTCAAGAATTTCCGCCATTACCGCATCTTCCTCAGCTTTTTTCTTCTCATCTTCCCTGATTGCCAATTCTTCATCACTCAAAAGCACTATGGGTTTTTCCGGAATCTTTCCACCCGCAACTTCATTTTGCACCGTCTTCGACAGACCTTTGTTTCCCAAAATAACAAACAACACGATGAGAGCTGCCGAAACAGCTGCAGCAAGTATATATTTCACATTTATTTTCATAATTAGTTCTTTTTCGAAAGTTTGTCCTTCATCGAAGCGATGAACGCCGAACTTATGATACCGGTGGGGATGGCCAGCATGGCTATGCCCACGAAACTGATGAAAGCACAGAGAATGCGGCCGATGGGAGTAACAGGATAAATGTCTCCGTATCCGACTGTAGTGAAGGTAATGACAGCCCACCACATACTGTCGCCGATGTTCTTGAACACTTCGGGCTGGGCACCTTTCTCCACGAAGTATACCAGTATGGCCGAAAAGCAGATGATGATAAGACAGGCGGTGAATGCCGTCAACAGTTCCGAGCGGACACTCTTCATCACCTTGAGTATAAGCTGAAAGGCCGTTGAGTAACGAATCAGTTTGAAGACGATGAAAACATACGGAAGAATGATGATGTGGACTGTCTCCGTATCCCAATAGAAGTAGGTCATCACAAAAGGAATTACAGCCACAAAATCCACAATACCGTAAAATGAGAAGATGTACCTGAGACGGCTCCTGTATGCGGGCAGCTCCGGATTAAGCGCCGGTGCCGAATAAATCCTGAGGACGTACTCTATGAGGAAGAGCAGTGAAGCAAGGTGTATGAATCCTTGAAACAGCCATCCATACTGCTGGTACTCCTTAAAGGAAGAAAGCACCACAGAGGCAATGGACAGCAGTATGAAAAGCATGGAGACAAAACGTACCACCTTGCTTTTCAACAGTTTTTGAACCGTACTGATAATTTTCATTGCTGACACCGGTTATAGATTAAACATAAAAGGCCGGCATGACAATAAGCCGGCCTTTTGCTGTCAAGCTAAATGTTCCGGACTAGCCCTAGAAACAGGACTGTATCCGAGGTACGCTCACGGATGAGGAATACAAAGGGACGGTCTACGGTGAATCTCAGTGGTTCGGGAGCAAGGGATGTCCGCATGACCGCCACGGAAGTGACTGCAGCGGCCTCTGAGCCTTCCTCATTGACCTCAATGAAGGTCTTCTGCTTTACCTCACTTATCATCAAAGGCTCCTTTGACATATTGGAGAAATCCGCGGAAGGAGTGAATGCGGTATTCATACCCAGCTGCCTCAGCACTCCGTTGAGGGTAATCTCATACTCGGCCTTGAAGGACGGCATGGATACTCTGATCCTATCTGTCTGAAGACGGCTTATCAGCGAGGCAAGAACCTCTTCATCAAGCTTGGAAACAAGTTCGTCAGCTGACACTCCGTCGACAGGAAGCAATACATCCATTACGAATGAGCCGTCTCCGTAAGGAAGCTCAAGCACATGGGCTTCCTCTCCCATGTAGTATGGAAAGTACTCATTGGCGTGCATGAACTTGACTTGAGAGTCCTTGCTGTCTCCGTGAAAGGTTTCTTCACGGCTGAGGACAGGATCGAAAGGAGTAGTCCAGAGTCCCTTGAAATACAGAGCATTCAGAAGGTACAGCTGAGTAGCCGGATCTATGCTCTCTATCATCTTGTCGATACGTCCGGCTGTGTTCTCGGAGCACCAGCTGTTGATAACTGAAGGAGAAGCAGGATCCGAGAAATCCAGGTTGGCAACGGCGGCGTCATAATTTTTCTGAGCCGTACGGATAAATTTGTTCTTGAGAGGAAATCTGTCCGAGACCCAGATGGAGTTGGCCACATTGAGCTGAACACCTTCCGGTTCTTCCGAAAGCAGACCGATGACGCCGCGGCTGTATCTGTTGAGATCTTTGATGGAACAGTCGAAACCAAGGGTAGAAACCATCTCCTGCTGCGTCGCCTCATCGGCACCGGCAGCTGTCATGGACAGGGCCAGCGAGGCGCTCAAAGGGGAAATGAAGACCAGGTCAGAAGCATCTTCGGAGACAACATTCCGGAAGAGCCCGAAAGCAAACGTATTGCCCTGGGCAGCAGCTGTCACTAAAGTCATGACTGATAAAATCACTATACTGATTGACCTTTTCATACTGAGGATGTTTATTTCTGCATCTCTTTACGTAATCTCTCGGCCAGCAGGGGCACTATCTTGCCCACATCCCCTACGATACCGATATCGGATACATTGAAGATAGGCGCGAACTTGTCCTTGTTCACAGCCACGATGAAGCCGGACTCCTCCATACCGGCCAGGTGCTGGATGGCACCGGAGATACCGAGGGCGAGGTAGAGGTCGGGACGTACGGTCTTTCCGGTCTGGCCCACCTGACGGTCATGCGGCATGATGCCGGCGTCGACCATGGCCCTGGATGCGGAGACTTCGGCGCCGAGGACTTCCGCCAGCTCCTGCAGCTTGGCAAATCCCTCCTTGCAGCCCACTCCGCGGCCTCCTGAGACGAGAATCTTGGCCTCGGTGATATCTACCTTGTTTTTCTCCTCGCGGACCTCCTCGAGCAGTTTTACGCGGATTTTGGAGTGGTCGAACTTGGTCTCGAAGCGGACGATGGAGCCGGTGCGTCCGGGCTCGGGGTCGCGCTTGGGCATCACTCCGGGACGGACCGTGGACATCTGGGGACGGTGCTCGGTACACATGATGGTGGCCATCAGATTGCCGCCGAAAGCGGGACGGGTCATCATCAGCTGCTTGTCCTCGGATATCTCCAGCTTCGTACAGTCGGCGGTGAGGCCGGTAGCCAGACGGGCCGAGAGCCTGGGCGCCAGGTCGCGTCCGATGGTGGTGGCTCCGAAGAGCACGATATCGGGACGCATGGCGGTGATAATCTGATATATGGACTGAGCGTACTGCTCGGTGAGATAGTCCTTGAGCTCGATGTGGTCGGTAACCACCACCTCATCGGCGCCGTACTCGAAGAGGGGCTGGATGAGATGCTCCACATTGTAGCCTGCGAGCATGGCCACCACCTTGGAGCCGAGGGCCCCGGCCAGGTCACGGGCCTTGCCTATGAGCTCGAGGGCAACAGGCTGGATAACACCGCCTCTCTGTTCTGCGAACACATATACATTCTTATAGTCGTTCTTGTTGATCATATCTGTAAAATATTAACGGTGTTACACTGTTAGATGATGAATTTCTCCTTGAGACGGGAGACGATGATGCCCACAGCCTCCTCGGCATCCACCTCGAATACCTCTCCGGGAGCCTTGAGCCCCTTGGTGAAGGCCTTGAGCACCTTGGTCGGAGAACCCTTGAGTCCGAGCTTGGTCTCGTCCACGTCGATATGGTCGGCGCCCCAGACCTCGACCTGCCTGTTGTAGGCCTCGACTATGCCGGGAGCGCTCATATACCTGGGCTTTACGGCTGAGGCGAGAACAGTCAGCAGACAGGGCATCTGAGCCTCGAGTATCTGTACCCCTTCCTCGGTCTCCTTGGTCACGCGCAGGGCCTTGCCGCTCTTCTCCACCTCGAGGTCGCATACGTACGAGACCTGAGGCACATCGAGATGCTCGGCGATCTGAGGGCCTACCTGGGCGGTGTCACCGTCGATGGCCTGACGGCCGGTGATGACGATGTCCCAGTCCAGGGTCCTTAGAGCTCCGGCGAGAGCATTGGAGGTAGCGAGGGTGTCGGCTCCGGCGAACTTCCTGTCAGTTAGGAGTATCGCCCTGTCCACACCCATTGCGAAGGCTTCCCTCAGAATCAGGTCGGCCTGGGGAGGTCCCATGGTGATGACCGTAACATTGGCCCCGTACTTGTCCTTCAGACGGAGAGCCATCTCCAGTCCGCCCTTGTCATCGGGATTCATGATGCTGGGCACTCCGTCCCTGATGAGGGTACCGGTAACAGGATTGATCTTGATCTCGGTGGTATCGGGTACCTGCTTGATACAAACTACTATATTCATACTTTCCTGATTTTACTTTTTAAACATACTGGCTGCTATCACCATTCTCTGTACCTCGGATGTACCTTCGTAGATCTCGGTGATCTTGGCGTCGCGCATCATCCTCTCCACGGGATACTCACGGGTATAGCCGTAGCCTCCGTGGAACTGTACGGCCTTGGTTGTCACCTCCATGGCTGTCTCAGCAGCGAAGAGCTTGGCCATCGCGGCATCGGCCGAATAAGGCTCCTTGCAGTCCTTCTTGAAAGCTGCCGAACGCACGAGCAGACGGGAGGCCTCTACCTTGGTCTTCAGGTCGGCCATCTGGAACTGGGTGTTCTGGAACTGCGATATCGACTTGCCGAACTGCTTGCGCTCCATGGTGTACTTGACGGTCTCGTCTAAAGCGCCCTGAGCTATTCCGAGGGCCTGCGAGGCGATGCCGATACGGCCTCCGTCGAGGGTCTTCATGGCTATCGCGAAGCCCCCTCCTACCTTGCCGAGCAGATTGCCCTTGGGGATGCGGCAGTCGGAGAAGATAAGCTCTGCAGTGGCCGAACCCCTGATACCGAGCTTCAGCTCCTTCTTGCCCACCTCGAAGCCGGGAGTGCCGTCCTCTACGATGAAGGCGGAGATGCCCTTGTTCTTCAGGGATTTGTCAGTCATGGCAAAAATCACGTAGACATGGGCATGGCCGGCATTGGTGATGAATATCTTGTTGCCGTTGAGCACCCACTCGTCCCCGTCGAGGACAGCTGTGGTCTGCTGGGCGGAGGCGTCCGTGCCGGCGTTGGGTTCGGTCAGACCGAAGGCTCCGAGCCATTCGCCGGAGGCCAGCTTGGGCAGATACTTGCGCTTCTGCTCCTCCGTGCCGTGCTCGAAGATAGGAGCCAGGCAGAGGGAAGTGTGGGCCGAGAGGACCACGCCGGTAGTGGCGCAGACTCTCGAGAGTTCCTCTACTGCGATGGTGTACATGATGTTGTCCCCTCCTGCCCCGCCGTATTCAACGGGGAGGGGTATGCCGAAGAGTCCGAGCGGAGCCATCTTCTGGACCGTCTCTATGGGGAATCTCTCCTGTTCGTCGATCTCAGCTGCCAGGGGCTTTACCTCTTTCTCGGCGAACTCCCTGATCATCTGCCTGAAAAGCGACTGTGTCGGTGTGAGTTTGAAATTCATATTCAGTAATGCTTAAATTTTAGTATTTGTAAAATCCTTCTCCCGTCTTGCGTCCGAGCAGTCCGGCACGTACCATCTTCCTCAGCAGAGGATGAGGACGGTACTTGTCGTCCCCGAACTCGCGGTGCAGCACCTCCATGATGGCCAGGCACACGTCCAGACCGATCAAGTCGGCCAGGGCGAGGGGACCCATCGGATGGTTGGCTCCGAGCTTCATGGCCGCGTCGATATCGTCACGTGAGGCCACTCCGTCGGCCAGGATGCCCACAGCCTCATTGACCATCGGAATCAGGATGCGGTTGACCACGAAACCGGGGGCTTCGTTGACTGCCACGGGGGTCTTGCCGATCTCCTGGCAGAGGGCGAACACTGCGTCGAACACCTCCTGTGAGGTCCTCTGTCCCTTGATGATCTCCACGAGCTTCATCACTGTGGCGGGATTGAAGAAGTGCATGCCTATCACGTGGCAGGGCCTGGAGATAGCGGCGGCTATGCCGGTGATGGACAGCGAGGATGTGTTGGTGGCGATGATGGTCTCAGGCTTGCATAGACCGTCCAGCATCTTGAAGAGCTCGATCTTCAGGTCCATCTCCTCCACTGCGGCCTCGATGATCAGGTCGGAATCGGCGATGTCCTTGTAGTCGGTGGTAACTGTGATGTTGACTAAAGTGGCGTCCATAGCGGCCTGCTCCATCTTACCTTTCTCGACGAGCTTGCCGAGGGACTTGGTGATGCGGCCCATGGCCTTGGTGTTGGAAGCCTCGCTGCGGCTCTTCATGGTCACCTTGCGGCCGGCCTGAGCGAGAGCCTGTACGATACCGGAGCCCATGGTTCCGGTGCCGATAACGGAAATCTTGTCTATTGTCATAACTGTCAGTGTTTTGTTCTATCTTAATTATCTGTTCTTGAACTCCGCCTTGCCCTTGGCCAGGAAAGCCTGCATGCCGGTCTTCTGGTCCTCGGTGGCAAAGCATTCGGAAAATGCGCGGTTCTCGGCGGCCAGGGCCGTGGTCTCGTCCAGGTCGTAGCAGGTGTTGATGCAGGTCTTCGCCTTGCGCACCGCTATCGGGGCGTTGGCACGGATGTCGCGGGCCAGGCCCAGGACATAGTCCATCAGCTCCTCCGGGGGCAATACGTGATTGACCAGACCGATGCGCAGGGCCTCGGCGGCATCAATCGTCCTTCCGGAGTAGATCATCTCCTTGGCATAGCCCTGCCCCACCAGTTTCGGGAGGCGGTAGGTGCCTGAGAATCCGGGAATAATGCCGAGTTTCACCTCCGGCTGGCCGAACTTGGCCTTTTCAGAGGCAATGCGGATGTCGCAGGCCATGGCCAGCTCGCACCCTCCTCCGAGGGCATAGCCGTTCACGGCGGCTATCACCGGTATCGGCAGCTCTTCTATCCTGCGGAATACCTCGGCTCCGAAACGGCCGAAGTCCAGTCCCTGCTCTGCGTCAAATCCCGCCATCTGGGAGATGTCGGCTCCGGCCACGAAGGACTTCGGGCCGTCTCCGCGGATGATAAGCACCGCGGTACCCTCGGGGATGTCCGTCACGAAACGGTACATCTCCTCTAATACCGGCCGGCTCAGGGCGTTGAGCGACTGGGGGTGGGATATCGTCAGGATGCAGATACCCTCCTCGGGAGTCTCTATTTTAAGAAATTTCCAATCCATTTTCCAGTAAAATTACTGACGCATAGGTTTCAGGTCCGGGTCAATGATGAGCTGAGCCTCGGTAGCGGCCTGTACCTGTTCTACCGTGAACTCGGGATGAATCTCGCGCAGGACGATACCCTTGTCAGTGATGTCCATCACGCCCATCTCGGTGATGATCATATTGACCTGACCGGCTGCTGTCAGGGGCAGACGGCATTTTTTGAGGATCTTGGGATTGCCCTTGGCAGTGTGCTCCATGGTCAGGATGACCTTGCGGGCACCCACTAAGAGGTCCATGGCTCCGCCCATTCCGGGCACCTTCTTGCCGGGGATGATCCAGTTGGCTAAGTCTCCGTGCTCGTCCACCTCAAGGGCTCCGAGGAAGGTCACGTCCACATGACCGCCGCGGATAATCTCAAATGAGGCGAGGGAGCTGCATGCGTAGGCTCCGGGTACGGCAGTGATATATCCGCCGCCGGAGTTGATGAGGTCCGGGTTCTCCTCTCCCGGCTTGGGTGTGGGGCCCATGCCCACCAGTCCGTTCTCGCTCTGGAGAATGACGGATACCCCCTCAGGGAGGAAATCGGGAATCATGGTGGGAAGTCCGATTCCGAGGTTCACCACATCCCCGTCTTTGAGCTCGAGGGCAGCCCTGCGGGCTATCACCTCTCTTATCTGATTCTTGTCCATTGTAATAATGTATTTAGTGATTATTTTTTGTTGTGTCTGCGTACATATTCCTCTGCGATGAACGAGGCCACGTCGTCGGCGTAGGTGTTCATGCCGAAGCCGGCGTCATAGCCCAGTTCCTTGGCCAGCTCGTGGGTGATGCGGGGTCCGCCGCAGGCCAGTATGACCTTGTCGCGCAGCCCCTCTGCCTCGAGCAGCTCCACCAGCTCGGTGAGGTTCTTGATGTGGATGTCCTTCTGGGTCACGGTCTGGGACACGAGCAGGGCATCGGCCTTGAGTTCCACGGCCTTGGCTATGAAGTCCTCGTTGGGCACCTGGCTGCCGAGGTTGTAGGCCTCGATCATGTCATAGCGCTCCAGTCCGTAGTGGCCGGCATAGCCCTTCATGTTCATAATCGCGTCGATACCGACGGTATGGGCGTCTGTGCCAGTGCTGGCTCCCACTACTACGAGCTTGCGTCCGATATTCTCCCGGATGTACTCGTCCGTGGCCGGCATGTCCATGACGGTGGACTCGACCTTGGGTACGTGTATCACCGTAAAGTCCACGGTATGAGTGGCAGAGCCGTAGCAGTTGAAGAATGTGAAGCCGGGGGTGAGTTCCTTGAAGAAGACCACCTGGGGATTGTCCAGTCCCATGCCTTTCAGAAACTGCTTGGCAGCTTCCACGGCCTCGTCTCCGGCCGGTACCGGCAGGGTAAAGCTCAGCTGCACCTTGCCGTCGTTCATGGTGTCCCCGTAGGGTTTTATAGCCTTGAGGTTCAGATTCTTGTCGTAATCCTTCTCCTCCATCGAATAAAGTCCGCCGCTCATGTTATTTTCCTCCTATCATTAATTTAACAAAGGGATTCATGTAATTGCTGCCCTTCGGAGTGACTCCGTCGAGGCCCTTGCCCCCGTTGCGGGGACGCTTGACATCCGCGAAGATGCCTTTCTCCAGAGCCGAGAAGAGCCCCTCCTCGCGGAGTTTCTCTAAAAGCTCTATCGCCTTGTCCAGCACCTCCTTGGCGCGGGTACGCACTATGCCGCCTTCCTTGAACTCCACCTCGTCGCCGATGCTCTTCATGTTGTTGAAGATGTATTTGGCATTCTCTATCGACAGGAAGCGGTCCGACATGAAGGGGGTGTGGATAGCCTCTGTAGGCATACCGAGAAGCTGTATGCCCTGATTGGTCCAGATACCTATCATGTTGAAGAGGGCATCCTGGATGTGGCCGCGGAAGATGTTGCCGGTCATGAACTTTGTCGGAGGCATGTACTTCAGCGGGGCTTTGGGGAATATCTCGCGGGCCATCTGGGCCTGAGCGAGCTCCAGCAGGAAGCCGTTCTCGAGCATCGGGTCCATCTCGAAGGCGTGTCCGAGTCCCATCTGCTCCTCGGGCAGTCCTGCGATGAGGGCCAGCTGCTCATTGATGATGTCGGAGGCGAGCACGGTATGGGCGGCCTCCACGGCATCGGCTGTAGTCAGGTAGTTGTCCTCTCCGGTGTTGATGATCACTCCTGCAAATCCGTTGATGACCCTCGAGAAGAACTGGTCTATGAGAGTCCTCTGCATGTTGATGTCCCTGAAGAGTATACCGTAGAGAGCGTCATTGAGCATCACGTCGAGTCCCTCGAACGCGCCCATGACGGCTATCTCTGGCATGCATAGGCCGGAACAGTAGTTGCACAGGCGGATATAGCGGCCGACCTCCTCGCCCACCTTGTCTAAGGCCTGCCGCATGATGCGGAAGTTCTCCTGGGTGGCGTAAGTGCCGCCGAAGCCCTCGGTAGTGGCTCCGTAAGGCACATAGTCTAAAAGGGACTGGCCAGTGGTACGGATGACCGCGATGATGTCGGCGCCCTGACGTGCGGCGGCCTCGGCCTGCACCACATCCTCGTAGATGTTGCCGGTGGCCACTATCACATAGAGGTAGGGCTTGGGGCCCTCGCCGATCTCGCGCAGGTATTTCTCGCGGCGGGCGCGGCGGGCCCGAATCCTCTCCATCGAGGCATTTATCGGCTCTTCGAGAGCCTTCTGTATCTCAGGTAACGGTTTAATTTCGAGTTTGGTAACATCTAATGTTCCGGCAGATATGCGCTCGGCAATCTCCATCGGAGTCAGGCCGAGAGCGGCCATGGCGTTGCCCACGTAGAACAGGGCGCCCTCGCTCAGGACTCCCGCAGCCTTCAGGCTGTCCACCACCACGTTGGGCAGGGGTACGGAGTTGGCGTCCACCCCGTCGATACCGAGCAGACGGCAGAGGGTCCTCTCCACCGCCACGGTAGTGTAACCGTCCACGAAATTCTGGACGTCGGCGGCCACACCTGCGGCAAGCTGCCTGGCGTATGCCACTTTCTTCGAATCTAATCCTAATTTGCTATTCATACTCTAACAGTTTTTTTGCCTTCCCCGTCCATTCCGGGGAAATATTCAGGGACTCCGCCACTTTGAGAGCCTCGTGAGGCACGTCGCACTCCGGTGCGGGGCAGAGCCGGTAATTCATCTTTCCGTCCTCCATTCCCCTTACCCTCAGGCGGGTACAATGGGATGAAGGGATGTTGTAATGCGTCGTCAGCAGCAGGGCCACATCCCTCTGTCCGAGGATATCCACCAAGGCCTCTACTAAGGCCGTGCCCTCGATGGGATTGGTACTGCGGGCGGGCTCGTCTATCATGGCAGCTATGCGGCTGCCGTCCGGGGCTTCCGCAGAGGCCCGGACGACTCCATCTATCGCCTTCATCTCGGCGGCGAATGAAGAAAGACCCGCTCCCATATCCTGGGCATCCCCGGAGATGAAGAATACCCGTTCCCTCGGGGCAATGACAGCCTCCTCCGCGGGAATACCCATCCCGAAGCAAAAGAGCCACTGGCAGAGGGCGGCGGTCTTGAGCACCACCGTCTTGCCTCCCATATTGGCCCCAATAATCACTACAGGCCCGTCTCCGAAACTCAGGTCGATAGGGGTAAACTCCCCTCCTGCCCTCTCCACAACCTCCTTGACGTATGGATTGTACATCCCCTTATAGGAAGTAACGCCGGAAGTGGAGATCTCCGGAATACAGAGCCGCATCCTCAGCATCTGGACGGCCTTGGCCAGGTCAATGTCCAGCCGGGCAAGCTCCTCCTGCAGCTTCCGCAGTGCGAGAACGGAAGGACGCAGGGTCCGGCAAAGTTCCTCGCGGATTCCGGCCTCTAAGGCCTGTTCCCTGTCCATCAGGTCGGTCCTGCGGTCAGCATCCGCCTCCCTGCGGATATCGGCCCTGAGGGCCGCCAACTCGGGAGAATAGGAGTCGTAAATGTAGAATGAGGCTATCTCCGTCCCGTCCGGATCCAGGACCTTCAGGGCATCCTCCAGACCGCCGGTATGCGGCGCTATGGACGCCTGCGAGGCCTTTTCCAAGACAGCCGATACCCTCCGTCCGAGCAGAATCAGGGCCTTGACCTCGAAGAGCTCAATGTCATCGACGGTGCTTCCTGCCTCTATCCGGCTAAGAGTATGGGAGATATCCTTCAGACTGCACAGTATGGAATGAAGCATGGACACTAAGTTCCCGTCCCCGGCAGCAGACAGATGCTCCCGCATGCGCGAATATGCGGCGGCTATATCCTCCGGGGCAGTAAGCGCCTCAGTATCCATCAGGTATCTGAGGGCATAACCGGAAGCTAACGGCAGTGAATCTATCACATACCGCAGCCCGCAGGGAGAGTCTATGATGTCTCTAAGCTTCATCTTCACATTGTCGTCTTATATCGTAAACCGGCAGTTGGATCTTATCGGAAAGTGTCCTGCAAAGCAGGTCCGAGTCAAGTCGGTAACCGTTGGGAGCCAAGGGATTGACACATACGGCCAGCAGTGCTGTCCGCCTGTGTACCAGGAGCCGTCCGCCTGCACGGACAAAACGCCTCCAGCTATCCGGAGAGATGAAGATCCGGGTAAAATCCGCGACCGTCACCTCTATTTCCGGCAGCCTCCGCTCCGTCAGCAGACGGGCCAGAAGCCTGTCGGTCAATGCTCCGGAGACCTCTATCCGCCTCACCTCCGGGGCAAGCTCAACTTCCTGAGCCATCGAGGAGACCGTAAGGGTCTGCTCCTCGGGAAGTTTCTGCTCCTCCACCTCCGGAAGCCGGATCATCTCCACGCAGAACGCGGTTCTGTCCACCAATGCGGGCATGCTGCACGATAGAGCGGCGCCGGTAGCCAGCACCATTGCCTCGCTTACAGCCGGAGACGCGCTGCTCTTGCGCGAGAGAGCTCCGTCGATTACCGTCAGTCCGATTCCAAAGCCGGAGATGCTGTCCATCCATCTTTTCAGGGATAACGTCGAAGAGGGCCCCGAGAGGATTACCTTCCCCTCGAGGGCCACCTTCGCTGTTATCAGCCTGCCCAAAGCTGTCGTCTCGCCGGAGACGTCCACTATCTCCGACACCAGGCGGCGGGAGCGGTAGTGTGTTTCGGATGTGGCGAAGAACATTCCGCTGCGGAGGATTATCTCCGGCTTTGCGGTGCCCGTCACCTGGTCCGTCCTCTCCCCGTCCAGTCCTATCGAAGTTACGCAGACTCCCGGGCCGTCGGAAGGCAGGCGGCGGAGAATGTAGTTGAGACACTCGGTCTTACCGCAGTTCTTCTCCATGCCTACCACGGCCACGCTCCGGTACTTCAACAGCTCATGGACAAACGGCATCTGTACTGTTTCAAATAACTATTTGCTGTGGTGCCTTTCCCTGCGCTTGAGCTCAGTGGGCTCGATGGTCATCCTGACACCCTCGAGCAGGGTTGCCACACCCTCGGACTTCTCGCCCTTGTGACGGCAGTCCTCGCAGTGGCATTCGTTATGATACTCAGGCGGTTCTGTATATGTCGTAATGACACCTTCGAAGTTGCGGAGCACCACCTTGCCGGGCGACTGGGAGATGACATACTGGGGCATGACCGGTGTCTTGCCGCCTCCGCCCGGAGCGTCCACCACGAAGGTAGGCACTGCGAAGCCGGAGGTATGTCCCCTGAGGCCCTCGATGATCTCGATACCCTTCGATACGGGGGTACGGAAATGCTCGAGCCCCATCGACAGGTCGCACTGGTAGATATAGTAAGGTCTCACCCTCATCTTGACCAGCTCGTGCACCAGATGCTTCATCACATGTACGCAGTCGTTGACTCCGCGCAGGAGGACGGACTGGTTGCCGAGGGGTATTCCGGCATCGGCGAGCCTTGCGCAGGCAGCGGCCGACTCGGGGGTCACCTCGTTGGGATGGTTGAAATGGGTGTTGAGCCAGATCGGGTGGTACTTCTTGAGCATGTTGCACAGGTCGTCGGTAATCCTCTGAGGGCATACGACGGGAGTACGGGAGCCGATGCGGATAATCTCCACATGGGGGATGGCCCGCAGCCTCTTGATGATGTACTCCAACTTTGCGTCGCTGACCATCAGGGCGTCACCTCCGGATAGAAGCACGTCGCGGACTACGGGAGTCTTCTCGACGTACTCTATGCACTTCTCTATCCTGTCGTTGGGCGACTCGGCGTCCTTCTGTCCGGCGAAACGGCGGCGGGTGCAGTGACGGCAGTACATCGAGCACATGTCGGTGATGAGCATCAGCACTCTGTCGGGATACCTGTGGGTAAGGCCGGGTGTCGGGGAGTCCTCGTCCTCATGCAGGGGGTCCAGCAGGTCCTCGGGGGCCTGGAAGGTCTCGGCGGCCGTGGGTATGGCCTGTCTGCGGATAGGACAATAAGGGTCATCCGGATCAATCAGGGACAGGTAGTAAGGAGTAATGGCCATTCTGAGGGTGGAGAGAGTCTTGCGGACTCCCTCCTCTTCCTCGGGCGTGAGCTTTATGTATTTCTTGAGCTGGTCGAGAGTCTCTATGCGATTCTTGACCTGCCATTTCCAGTCATTCCACTGTTCGTCGGTCACTTCCGGGAACAGGACTTTCCTACGCGATGTATTCACCATGGGCAGGAAGGATTAGGCGTAGAGCTCGGTGAATATCTTTCTGAGCTTCTCGCTCTCGCGGAGCTCTTGCAGGGTAATCTCGGCGTGGCCCTTGGTGTAGCCGTTGCCCACGAGCATGGTAACGTCGCTGCCTACACCCTCTGCTCCGAGAGCCGCTTTGGTGAAGCTGGTGGCCATGGAGAAGAAGTATACCAGACCGGTGTCCTTGGTGCAGAGGATAGAGGTCATCTCGGTGTCGGGGATGTTGACGTTGTTGATGGTGATGTCGCACATCTGGCCTCCGGTGAGCTCCTCGATCTTCTCGAGTACGGGTACGGGCTGGGTAGCGTCGGCTGAGAATACATAGTCGCAGAAGCCGAGGTCCTGCAGTCTCTTGGTGCTCTTCTCGCTGTGGCACAGACCGACTACCTTACCTGTAACGCCTGCGCGTTTCTTGGCCTCATAGCAGCAGAGCATTCCGGACTTGCCGCCGGCTCCGATGATCAGAACAGTGTCGCCGGGTTTAACCAGCTTGGCTGTCTGGGCGGGAGCACCGGCTACGTCGAGTGCGGAGAGGGCGAGCTTCTCGGGCAGGTCAGCGGGAATCTTGGCGTAGATACCGCTCTCGAAGAGGATGGCCTTGCCGTCGATGTCCACCTGATCCACATCGGCGCGGATCTCCTTGATCTTATCAATGCGCAGGGGAGTCAGGGACAGGGATACGAGGGTCGCGATCTTGTCACCGGGCTTGAGGTCGATCTTGTCCTTGAGGGCATCTCCGATCTTCTCTACTGTACCGAGGAGCATTCCGCCTGAACCTGTCCAGGGGTTGCGGTGCTTGCCCTGCTTGGCCACGATGTCGAACATGATCTCCTTGATCTTCTCGGGGTCGCCGCCGGCGCGGTTGGATATATCTGTGAAGGAAGCAGAGTCGATGTTGAGAGTCTGGACGTCGATGAGAATCTCGTTGTCATAGATTTCGTCCATGTTGTTGTCTAACTTGTTTGCGGGCTGAGGGAGGACTCCCTTGGGTTCGATTACTCTGTGAATTCCGTATTTATTTCCGTGTTTCTGTGCCATAATTTTTTGATTTTAAGATAGTTGATTAATTTGTTTTAAATTATTACTGAAGAGGTCTGAGAGACAGTATCTGACGTGCCTCGGTCGGGGTGGCGATGTCGCGTCCGAACTCGCGGGCGATGCGGACCACCTTCTCCACTAACTCTCCGTTGGAGCGGGCCAGAACTCCCTTGCTCAAATAAACATTGTCCTCGAAACCTACCCTGACGTGGCCTCCGTCGATGATGGCGGCTGCAGCTAAAGGGAACTCGTAGCGGCCGATACCCGCTACGGTGTAAGTCGCGTCGGCGGGAATACTGCCGCGCAGGAAGACGAAGTCGCGGAGCTCACCGCTGATACCTCCGTTGACACCCATCACGAAGTCGAAGTGCATGGGAGCCTGGATATAGCCCTTGCGGTGCAGCCTGAGCGCCATGTCGATCATGGACTTGTCGAAGACTTCGAGCTCAGGTTTGATACCGCGCTCTATCATCCTCTGTCCGAAATACTTGATAGTGTTCTCCGTGTTCTCGAAGATGTCGTCTCCTCCGAAGTTCAGAGTACCGCAGTCGAGGGTGGCCATCTCGGGAAGCAGCTCTGTGGGCTGCAGTCTCTCGTCGTTGGTCATGCCCACGGCTCCTCCTGTAGAGGGCTGGATGATGACATCGGGACACTCCTTCTTAATAGCGTCGATGATGACTTTGAAACGGTCCTTGCTCTGAGTGGGTGTACCGTCATCCTCACGCACGTGAAGGTGAATGAGGGAGGCGCCGGCATTGTAGGCCGACTTGGCCTCGCGGACACACTCCTCTACGGTGTAAGGTACCGCGGGATTGTGCTCCTTGAGCACTTCCGCACCGCATATCGCGGCCGTAATTATCAATTTTTCCATAAGATAGTGATGAATTGTCAGTCAGTTACTGTTTCCTCTGGCACTTCTTGGGCACCACGCAGGTACCGCTGGCGCGGCAGACCACTACGGGCTCAGCCAGCACGTCGGCCGCTGAGTCAGATATGTCAGGTCTGGGAGCGATTACCTTGCGGGCCTCGAAGACCATCTTGCGGGAGGTATTGCCCACCGAAACAATCTCGCCCTCGGCCTCGATATAGTCTCCGGCGTACACGGGAGCCATGAACTCCACGTTGTCGTAGGCCTTGAAGAGACCTTCGTCGCCGTCATTGATGATAAGCAGCTCGGTAGCCACGTCTCCGAAAAGCTGGAGCATCTTGGCTCCGTCCACGAGATTGCCGCCGTAGTGAGCGTCGTGGCAGCTCATGCGCATGCGGATAAGAGATTTCACGCCCATGACCTACCTCCTTTTATAGATATAGTTTACGAAAATGCCGGGGGTATGCACGGCCTCGGGAGCTATCTCCCCTACAGGCACCACCTTCTCGGCCTCTACGATTACGAGGTCGGCGGCCATGGCCATCACGGGGTTGAAGTTCTGGGTAGTACCCTTGTACACGAGGTTGCCGGACTCATCGGCGATGGAGGCGCCCAGAAGGGCAATGTCGGCTCCGAGGGGTTTCTCCAGCAGATAGTCCTTGCCGTCCACATTGACCACAGGCTTGCCCTCGGCTACGAGAGTGCCCATTCCGGTAGTGGTGAGGACTCCGCCGAGACCCGCGCCCTTGGCCCTGATCCTCTCAGCCAGGGTGCCCTGGGGCGAGAACTCGACCTCGAGCTCGCCGGCGTTCATCTGATTGCCGGTCTCGGGATTGGTTCCGACGTGGGATACGATGAGTTTCTTGATCTGTTTGTTTACCACCAGCTTCCCTAAAGACTTGTCGGGGAAGGCTGTGTCGTTGCAGATGACAGTCAGGTCCTTGACTCCGCTCTCAGCGAGGGCGTCCATGATCTGCAGGGGGGCACCGACGCCCAGGAACCCGCCGACCATGACGGTCATGCCGTCCTTTACATAGGATACGGCCTGCTCAAGTGTTATTTCCTTTTTCATCAAAGATAGTTTTAGTAAAATTCTAATTAGCAAATGTAATAAAAGTTAAGTAAATTTGCCAATAAAACTACAAATTATTAATTATTAACAGATACACACTATGTTGCCGCAACTCGACATCAAACCAGACCCGTCAGATACTCTGGCGATGGAAATCAGCGAAGTAATTCAGAAAGTATCCACCATGAGCGGACACGAGATATGGACCTCGGTGGCCGACACTGTCATCAGGTGGGGCCTCAAGGTCCTGGCCGCCCTGCTCATCTATCTGGCCGGAGCCTGGCTCATCCGCAGAGTCAGGAAAATGCTCCGGGCTGTCTTCACCCGCCGCAAGGTAGAGCCGTCGCTCAGCTCCTTCACCGTAAGTTTTGTAAATATCTCACTGACTGTCCTGCTATTCGTGGTGGTAGTCACCATCCTGGGAGTGCCCGCCAGCACCTTCGCCGCCCTCCTGGCTGCCGGCGGTCTAGCAGTCGGCATGGCCCTCAGCGGCACGCTCCAGAATTTTGCCGGAGGCGTCATGATCCTGCTTTTCAAGCCCTTCAAGGTAGGTGACTATATCGAGGCAGGCGGATACAGCGGCACGGTGGACGCCATCAACATCACGTCCACCCAGATTCACACCCCGGATAACAAGGTAGTCTACCTGCCCAACGGCAACCTGGCCAACAACAGCATCCAGAACAACACTGCCTCCGATATCCGCCGTGTAGAGTGGAACATTAGCATATCATACGGTGACGATGCCGGAAAGGGCATCGAACTGCTCCAGAAATACCTGAGCGAGGATAAGAGAGTGCTGACCGGCCCCGAGGCTCCGGACGCCCCTTTCGCAGCCCTCTCACAACTGGGAGACAGCGCGATAATACTGACCGCAAGAGCCTGGACCCACGGCGGCGACTACTGGGGACTGTTCTTCGATATCAATAAGAAGATCTACGAGGATTTTCCTAAGCAGGGCATGAGCTTCCCCTATCCCCAGCTTGATGTGCACGTACGGAACGTACAGGATTAGCGTAGATTGAGAGGAATATCTCCCTCAGCTCGTCCTTATCCATGTCAGGGTCTTTCTCCACTATGGCGGAAAGGCCCTTTTCCATGCGCTCCATGAAAGCCGTCCTGGCCTCAGGAGTGTACTGTGCCGAATTGGCCGTACCTCCCTCCATGATGTCGAGAGCGATATAATTGGTGTCCCAGAGCCGGTAATTGGAGCAGATGCGGTCGTCGAGCAGGGCCGCCAGGGCCTTGAAACGGTCATTCTTGCCCTGGGCCGCACAAGATGCTATGTCATCCTCCGTCAGAGCAGGACAGAAGTGGAAGGCTATGCCGCCCTTGTCCTGTGTCACGCCCGTAAGGATACTGTGAGTGTCTTCTCCGGGTTTCTTGACATACTGGCCGCGGCGGGTGATATACAGCTCCCTGGCCTTGAGGAAGTCGCAGGGCTCTAACTGATAGGATATGGCGAAAGGCAGCACCGATATCTCAAGGAAATCTTTGATGAAGTCCCCTGCCCCGCTCATGTCCAGCATCTTAAGTACGCCCTGACTGGTGGCGTCGCATCCGTCCTTGGAGCGTCCGCTTCTCTGGGCGATCCAGACCGAGCAGCTTCCGGATGCGATATTGCTCCTCATGTAGGACGAAAGCAGGGATGAGGCCATATACTTTTCCCTTGGAGTCCCTCCGCGCACTACTTTAATCATCCGGTTGGAACGGAAGATGTCCTCTATCAGAGAATTAGCTATAAGGTTGTCGCCCACCGCTATCTCAGTCGTAGGAGCACCGCTGTCGAAGAGGATGAGCTGCATGATTGCCGGATCGAGAATAATGTCCCTGTGATTGGACATCAGCACATGCTTACGGCCGTCCATAACATTGTCCAGCCCCTCCACCTCCAGGGAAGTGGAGGTCCTGCGCAGAATGGAACGGATGACTCCCGCCATGACCCTGGCCTGAAATTCGTCTATTGTACGGAGACCGGACAGAAGAGCCCTCAGGGCATCTTCCTTGTCCTGTCCCGGTCCGTTGAGAAATGTGGAAATAGCACTTAGCTCCGGAGCGCCGGCCATCCTTTTAAGGGCCTGCGACGTCTCCTCATCGGTATAGGGCCGTATATTGTCAAAATTATGGTTCATCTTCTTTGGAACATAAAGCATCTCGTAAGAGACACCAGAATAATTAAATACAGGAATGTGAGAAACAGTACTACACCTGCCGCACCTGCTGTCAGAGCAACATACAGGTTGTACAGGAAAGGCAGGCATGCCATCTCAGCCAGCAGCAGCGCCGGCATAGAGAATACGTTCATGTACAGAACAACGTGCAGCAGAAGTCCGGCAACGGCGCAGAGGGCAGGAAACAGGAGAAAGAAGTTCTCTCCAACCGTAAACAGCAGGACTGCAGACAGCACAATCAGCAGCAATACAAGTCCAAGCAGGTGCTCAAATACGAAAATATCGGATTTACGCACCTTGGAAACGAAAAATGCGATATAGGCAGCCGACATAATGACCAGCATCACCACAACCGGCACCCAGTCCCAGCTCATGTACTTCAGCGCCGTAAACGAGAAGGGAACTCCGGCGATTCCAGCCGCAGCATACATCACACCCGTCGCAACAGCAGCCGTCAATATCCCGGCAATCAGTATCCATAACGCATTGAACAGCACATTCCCAAATCTTATCCTACCGAAAGCCGCGTACACCGCCAGCGTAAGGACGAAGAGCACAAGAACTCCTGCATTAAGCAGATAATAGCCTGTCCTGGTAAAACTGAACGTATGAAGGCCGGGCACTGAGAATACCGTCATGTCCTCTTCGCTGCGGAAACAGTCAGGGGATGCATATTCTGCCGATGTGAGATATTCGCGCAGCATCGGTTCAAGCTGAATACCGTAATGAGCTATAGATTTGGGACTTATATTCTCATAACAATCCTTATCAGTATGATAGTAGTGCAGATTGTCTATCACAGAGAAATTAAAGCCAGGGAAAAGGGGGCTAAGATACGAGAAATCAGTACTGTTCGGCATCATGCCATACACCGTCGAAGTAAGGGAATAAGTATATGGAAAACGGGCGTATCCGGTATAGAAGTCCATCAGAGCGGCATTACCTCCCGATGTTTCGAAAAGCAGGGCAGGCCCTCTTACCCCACGGGCCTCTACATTGACCGCAAGGCCCACTCCGTCAAATATATGATTGTCCCTTTCCAGAGCGCAGCGGATACCGTCCAGTTCATGCTCCTCGGCATCAGTGAAGAGCACCTTGACTCCCTGACACCACTCTCCGGCATAGGTAAGGGCTCCTCTCACCAGCTCCAGCACAACTCCCAGTCCATATCCGTCATCAGCCGCTCCATAAGAACAGACAGTATCTCCATGTGGGGTCACTTCAGGGAACCTGGAGTCGAGATGGGCAACCAACAGCAGGTAGGTGCCCGAAGCTTCCCCGCCCCGGGGATCAAACCGGCAGTAAACATCGGCGATATCCATCGTTCCACCGAACTTACACGGAATCGAGTCATATTCGAGAATCTCCGGCTTGCCGCCCATATCCCGCAACCTGTCATACAGATACATACGTACATCAGACCTCGCCTCTGGATGCATGATGGAATGATGACTGCCCGATATGGCACGGATATCCGCAATCACCCGGTCCGCAGAGAAGAGCAAATCCTTCTGCCTGTCAGCGCGCCTGAACGTAAGGCTGCCCATTGAGACAAAAACAATGGCCAACATCAGTAATATAGCAGCTACTGCCTTGATTCTCTTCATGTTGCAGGATTCTTTACAAATGCATGCAAATTTATAAAAAAAGATTGATAATCACAAGTTTCAGCGAGGCATCAAAAGCGACGAGTCACCGTAGCTGAGAAAACGGAAATCATGCCCCAGCGCATAGTCATAAATCCGCCTCCAGTCATCTCCCACAAGAGCCGCAATAAGCAGCAGAAGAGTGCTTTTAGGCTGGTGGAAATTGGTTATCAGACTGTTCACTATCCTGAAACGGTAAGATGGCACGATAATAATCCTCGTCCTGCATGTAATTCTGTCCGCTCCCTGCAGGGAGAGATATTCTCTCAGCGCCCCCAGTGCTTCCCTTGTGCTGATTCCACCCAAGCGTGATGTATAGGGCAACCACTGCTCCACCGGAGACGGCTTCCAGCGCGACGGACCGGCAGCAGCACACTCAGCACCGAGCCAATACAGAGACTCGAGCGTCCTTACACTAGTCGTTCCAACCGCTATAACCTGTTTGTTTTCGATACTTTGGTACAATTTATCCAAAACTACGGTTGAGATGGAGAAAGGTTCAGAATGCATCGTATGCTCCTCGACCGCCTCGCTCTTGACGGGGAGAAAAGTACCTGCACCGACATGCAGGCATACATTCTCGCATTCTATCCCCTTGCCTCGGATGCGGCCTAGGACTTCATCCGAGAAATGCAGTCCTGCCGTCGGGGCTGCAACAGACCCTCTATAAGCCGCATAAAGTGTCTGATACCTCTCTGTATCAATACTTTCAGAATCCCTATGAAGATACGGGGGGATAGGCACCCTGCCGCACATTTCCATCACCCGCGAGAACGAAATCCCTCCGTCCCAGCGGAAACGCACGAGGATATTCCCTTCGTCACCGCTCTCCAGGACAGCCACTAGATTCAGTGACTCAAGGTCAGTATTGTGATTTTCAGGAAGATACAGATGAATAGGCTCTCCTTTCCACTTCTTCTTATTACCGATAATAGCTTTCCACACACAAGTATCTTCTGCAGCAAACGAGAGGTTGTAATCCTCCGGATCCGCAGGCTCCAGGCAAAAAATCTCGATGAAGGCACCCGTTGCGCGGCGGAAGAGCAGTCTTGCGGGCACCACCTTCGTATTGTTGAAGACCATCAGGACATCGGAAGGCAGAATGTCGGGGAGAGAGGTAAAGACTGTATCGGAAATCTCACCTTTATTATATAATAGAAGCTTTGAGGCATCACGTCTTCCGAGGGGGTAGGATGCAATTCTCCCGTCGGGAAGATC
>DHKFR23501__coassemble_920_pt1 | contig 23049 bp, 19 predicted proteins | sample DHKFR23501__metabat2_low_PE_038 | metagenome-assembled genome bin DHKFR23501
AAAAAAATCCGGAGAAGAGTCCCCGGATTTTCATCTGCCGTATCTGCCTGGTGGTATGAGCGGCTACCTTCTGGAGTAGGTCAGCACCATGTTGACGGAGCTGCTGGTAGGCAGAGCCTCTGTCGTAAACTCTATATCCGTATTGTCCAGGGACATATTGGAGATGATTCTGACCCAGCCCTTGACCAGACCTTCTCCAAGAAGGGCCATCTCATCGCCGGTGAGAGACTCTCCTCTCCTGTATTTGGAAGCGACACTCAGGCACTCCACACGGTCTGTATCGAGCTGCTCCAGTGTCCTGCCCACGATACTGCCTCCGGCATAGTCGGTTTCTAGAGTCCTCAGGGCGAAATCAAAAAGCTCAGCGACATACTCATATCCGTCAGTACGGTCAGCGGACACCTCAAACTTCTCGACAATCCGTACCAGACCGCCGTTCTCGAAAAAGTATGTCAGATCCACTGACGGAACTATATTGGAGATGCCGAGAATAGAACTCGTACCCTCGCCGATATACTCATCCCTCGAGCCACGCTTGACCAGTCCCGGCTCACGGTACATCGTGATACCCACGGAATCTCCCCAGAACGAGCTGCGGGCATCGCACCTTACTACATTAAAACGGCCCTCAGTCGTAGAGACAAGCTCGTCCTCTCCGTAAGGTGCTCCGTCAAAGCGCATATTCACATGCAGGACCACATCCAGTGTTCCTGCATTCATCGGAACGTAGTAGCATGTATAGCGGCCCCTGCCTCCTGTAAAATCATACGTAGTATAGATGTCCATAATCTCGTTGCCGTTGATAGTCCATACAGGATCTATACTGTAGAGGCTTCCGCCCACAGGTGTCATGTCCTCTACGGCAAATACCACCTGATGACCCACTCCGATCTTTTCCTGGCTGACCGTAATCTCTCCCAGTTCAGGAGCTACGGGCGCAGAAGGTCCCTTATCGCAGCCGGTCAGAGCGGAAAGCAATACGGCGACCACGGGAACCGCAATCCAAATTTTCCTGATATTCATTTTATTACACAGTCATTATTTCCTTCTCCTTGTTGGCAAGGATGGTGTCGATCTTCTTGTTGTAGTTGTCGACCTCCTTCTGCACGTCGTTCTCGGCGTCCTTGGCCACATCCTCGGGCATACCGTCCTTCTGGGCCTTCTTCAGCAGGTCGTTGGCGTCCTTGCGGGCGTTGCGGATGGAGATCTTGGCCGACTCGCCGGCTGCCTTCGACTTCTTCACCAGTTCCTTGCGGCGGTCCTCAGTGAGGGGCGGAACATTGATGCGGATGTGCTCGCCGTTGTTCTGGGGAGTAAAACCGAGGTTGGCGTCCATGATGGCCTTCTCGATCTTCGGAATCATATTCTTCTCCCAGGGCTGGATCAGCATCGTGCGGGCATCGGGCACGGTGATGCTGGCCACCTGGGGCACGGGGGTAGGATTGCCGTAGTAGTCCACCATTACGCTGTTGAACACAGCGGGGTTGGCCTTTCCGGCCCTGTAAGTCTTGAGGTCCTCTTCCAGATAGTTGACGGCCTCGCTCATCTTTTTCACTGCTGAGGCAATGATGTCTTTTGCATTGTCTGCCATAATATTGTGATTTAGAAATTATTTCCTCCGTTCTGTCTACTTGTGCACCAGCGTACCGACTTTTCCGCCGGCGAGCAGCTGCTGCAGATTGCCCTCACGGTTCATATCGAAGACCACGATGGGCATGTCATTGTCCTTGCAGAGGGCAAATGCGGTGCTGTCCATGACCTTCAGCCCGTCCGTCAGGGCCTTGTCAAATGTCAGCTCGTCATACCTTGTGGCCGTCGGGTCCTTTTCCGGGTCGGCGGTGTAGACCCCGTCCACGCGGGTGCCCTTGAGCAGTGCTCCGGCTCCTATTTCGCAGGCTCTCAGGGCCGCCGCAGAGTCAGTGGTGAAGAAGGGATTGCCGGTGCCTCCGGCGATGAGGACCACCGCACCGCGCTCCATGGCCGCTACGGCATTGTCCCTGGTATAATATTCGGCGATGGGCTTCATCGGGGTCGAGGTAAATACCTCCGCGTCCACTCCGGCACTGCGGATGGCCATGGCCAGACCGAGGCTGTTGATCACCGTCGCGAGCATACCCATGCGGTCACCGCCCACGCGGTCAAAGCCCTTGCCCGCACCCGAAAGTCCTCTGAAAATGTTGCCGCCGCCCACCACGATAGCGACCTGCACTCCGCTCCTTACGGCCTGAGCCACCTCTGCGGCATAGCGGGCCAGCATCCCTTCATCGATGCCGCGTCCCTCATCGCCCCCGAGGCTCTCCCCGCTGAGCTTGAGCAATACCCTTTTATACTTCATATTTTCCGTGATTTCCATTTAACATCCGTTTATCCTGCAAATTTACGGAAAATTTCCTTTCAATCTCGCGTCCCTCCCGCTTTTCACCCGCCGCTGCGCTAAATTTCCAAACAGCACCGCGCCTTACAAGTTAGCACCGGGCTATTTTTCATCAGCGAGGAGGGCATCCACATCGGCCTGGATGGGAGTGCCGGTAGCGTAGTCCCAGAGGGTGACGGAGCGGATATTGTAGTAGTAGTACCAGTAGTAGTAGAGCTGCTGGACGTAGTCCTGGCGGGCGAGGTCCTTGGCGTCGCGGGCGTCGTTGAGTTCGAGCACGCTCATGCGGCCGATGAGGAAGGACTCGACGGAGGCCTGGTAGCGGGCGGAGGCGACGCGGTCGGACTCACGGGCGAGGTCCAGCTGGCCGGCCTGGTTGTTGAACTGTTCGGTGAGCAGAAAGATGTTCTGGTTGAAATTGAGTTCCTCCTGCTGGAGCTGGGAGCGGACCACATCGCGGTTGCTCTCGGCCACTTTGACCTGCCCTTTGCGCTTGCCCCAGTCGAGAATCGGTATCGACAGGCCTATCGAGACGACCTCCTGGTCGCGGATGTCGTTGTAGGCCATGGCCAGCTCGCGGTTCACGCCGGAGTAGCCGACGGTCACGTTCAGGTCCACCTGGTAGCGCTGTCCCTTGGCCGTAGCCACACTGTAGTCGGCCTCGAGCTTGCGGCGCAGGATATTCTGGGCAAATGAGCTGTTGGCCAGGGCCTTGCCCAGAACATCATCGTAATCCAGAGCCGGCAGGGGAATGGCCTCGGGCAGCACGGCCTCGATGGTGTCCTGCTCGGAGAGGCCGAGGAAGGCCCGGAGGTTGAACATCGCTCCGTTCAGGCTGCTGCGCCGCGCGGTCACATCGGCCTTGGCCTGCAGGGCGGAAAGGCTCAGCTGCATCAGCTCGGTCTCGGAGATCTGGCCGATCTTGCGGCGTTCCTGGGCGATGGCATAGAGCTTGTCGGCGTTCTCGAGGTTCTGCTCGGCTATCTTCAGGTTCTCCGTCGCCAGGACATAGTCGAAGAAATACGCGATAGTGTTCATCTTGACCGTCTCCATATCCTCGGAGTAGGCCGCCCGGGACTCGGCATAGCGCACCGGCTCGATCTTCTTGTCCCAGCGGAAGGGATTGACCGAGAACAGGGGCTGGGTCAGGGTCAGGGCCACGGGGATGGACATGAACTCGTTGTAGGCATTAGCACCCAGCTGCCGCGTCATGTCCAGGCCGGTGCTCAGCGAGACCGTACCGCCGGTAAACGGAATGTTCTGGGTCACGGACAGCTCGCCGGTGAGTCCTAACCAGTTGCTGCGCACGTAGCTGTAGGTTCCGTCGGCATTCTGATAGGAATTGTAGTTGTTGTTGAACGTGGGCAGCGTCCCGTTGAAAATCAGCTCCGGCAGCCGCTCCGCCTTGTAGGTCCGGAACTGCCAGTACGCGCTCTTGAGCTGGTTCAGCGCCACCGCCGCATCCACCGACTGCCCGCAGGCCAGGTCCATCGCGCCCTCGAGGGTCAGCTGCATCACGCCGCCCTGCTTCCCATCGGCCTGACCTATACCGGGCTCTTGCACCCCATCCGGTACATTTCCCATATCCGGCAGAACGCTCTCATCAGCATCCTGGGCTGCCAGCCCCTGCTGTCCTGACACTGCCGCCATCAGCAGCACCGCCACCGTCATCATCACCTTTGTTTGAAAAATACGTTTCATTGTTTCTAAATTATTGTCACTATACATTTTCGTCATATCCCAAATATCAATTTATCAAGCTCTTAGCATCTCCCCAAAATGCTAGATGCCCCATATTTTGCCCCAAAATGCTCATTTTCCCCTGTCCTAACATTTTCTCGATTCAATATCTTATTCATTCTCAGCATATTGTCGCACACCTAAAATGTATAGTGACAATATGTATGTTCCGTATTTCCACAACGGCAGGAAAATGCCGGTTCCGCTGCCGTTGTGGCAAGAGGCGGAGGACCGGGGAGCCCAGGGAAGTGCCTCCCGCAGGGGTCGGCCAGTTCCGGGGCTTCCGCAACGGCAGGAAAATGCCGGTTTCGCTGCCGTTGTGGCAAGGAGCGGAGGACCAGGGTGCCGCAAAGGGCGGAGGACCGGGGCAATATGGAACGGCGGCACTTCATGTTCATTCCTCCCGAAGGGCTTCTGAGGGCCGCATCCCCGAAACCTTCCATACGGAGACGAGCGCAGCCAGAATATTCATCAGGAACACAGCAGCCGCCACGACAGCAGTGACCATCAGTACGGACAGCGGTCCCGAAGTCAGCACCGGCCATGGAGTCAGGGTCTCGGCTGCCGGATAGACACCGAAAAACTCCGCGCCTACGGTGGCCGACTCGCGTCCCAGCACCAGATTGACATTGAGCACCAGAACGATTCCGATACCCACCGCTATAGCGGTAGACCTACAGGCCCGGCCCACTGCGCTGAGCCGCAGCCTCGCCGGAGTGGCGCCCATCGCCTGACGGACACCGTATTCGTCCTGATTCTTCCGCGAGTTCAGCAGCCAGAACGAGAAGGCTCCGAGCACGAGATTGAGGACGAGATATATCAGCCCGACATTGCGGAGGGAGACATCCATGCTGGCCTGCAGCTTGTTCTCCAAGGGCCATGCCGCTGCAGCCCTGAGATTGCCGAATGAGGCCTGCGACGAGAGCACCCGGTTGAGCTCGGGAAGGAAGGAGTCCAAGTCGGTACCGTCAGCCACAAGAGCCACCCAGTAGGCACCGCTGGTGGACAGCTCGTCGTAGTTCACGGCTGCGATATTGGCTATCAGCACCGGGGTCGGGACACCCGTAATCTCGCGCAGCTTCTGGCGGGGAATCACGCCGACGACGACGTTGTTGCCGCTCTCGGTGGACTCAAATGACTTGCCTATAGGATTTTCCCCGGGAAACAGGAACTCAGCCAGGTCCTCGGAGACCACGACCCTGCCCACAGCATCCTCCGTCAGGAAAGGACTGCTGTCAGGCAGCACCCATTCGTAACCGAACACTTCCATGAAATCGGAGCCGGTCACCCGGTACAGCATACTGCACTCCATGAAATGGGTAGAATCCCGGAAAACCCTGCCATACATGTGATTGTCAATACCGGGGAAATACGGACGGCACGGCGCGGCATACTCCACCCCGCTGACCGAGGACAGGACCTCCCCCATACGCCGGAAATCCTCCGTCATCCGTTCCCGCTCCATCGCCTCCGGGCGGTAATCGGGGTCGTAGTCCGGCAACACCTCCACCGGCACCACCACGACATTCTCATAATCCCAGCCCATGGGAATGAACATACTGCGGTACAGCTTCATTATCTCAGGGTCGGCGAGGAACCAGCCCAGCACGAAGACCAAAACGGTCTCCACTATCAGCCACATTCCGCTTTTTATCTTCTTATGCGCTTTCATAACCATGCTATTTTTTCTCGTTCAACGAATCCGTTACGCTGAACCTCAGCACCTTCCTCACCGGCAGATACGAGGACAGCAGATTGAGGGCCAGCACACAGACAAACACCAGAAGGTACAGTTCCGGACGGAAGAACACATCCGCAGGAAACACCAGGTCGGCCTGCATCTCCACGGCATCATACCCGGCCTTGCTCTGTTCCAGTGCATTGGACAGCAGGCCCAGAATTCCCCTGGCGAACACCACGCCGAAAAGCCCCCCGATAAGCGTCAGCAGGAAATTCTCCGAAAGCACCTGCCGCACTATGACACCGTCTGGTGCCCCGTATGCCTTGCGCACCCCGAACTCCACGATCCGTTCCTCCATGCTCGAAGCCACCATACCGCTCAGATTGACAGCAGGGACAATCATCAGCATCAGCACCATCGCCGTTATGATCGAAAGAAGCGTTCCCGCTGACACACCGGAAGTCCTGATATAAGTCTCCGGCCGCACATCCGGTGAGATATAGAACTCCTCAGCCGCACCGAACGAGAGATTGTACCTCGCCGTCACATCGCTTACCCCTGCCCGTACCGCATCAAAGTCCCTGCGGCTCTTGGCCAGAATATACAGATGGCCCGAGCCTAACCACGGCTGTCCGTCCGCACTGTAGAACCTCGTCCTGTACAGCTGGTACGGCAGCCACACCTCCGCATCTGTCATCATCGCCGTAAGAGGAACATCCCGCACCACCCCGCAGACCCTGAGCGGAGTACCGCCGTAGAGCACGCTCTGCCCCACCGCCGCGTCACCCGAACCGAAGCACCTGCGGGCAAATGTCTCGGAGACCACCGCCTCCACCAGCACCGGATTCCATTCCCCCGGAGCCTGCCCGTCCCGGAACTCAAACTGGAACACGTCCCAGAAACCTCCGTCCACATACATCACCGGAGCATTGTGGACATTGCCGTCGGGCGCGGTCAGACTGAGCGAACCGCTTCGGAAAGGCGCAATGACATACGACATGCTCTCCACGCCGGGGATATCCGCCTCTTCTATCAGCTGCGCCAGGCGCTCGCTCACCATGGTACCCATCCGCGGCTCGCCTTTCGCATCATCCAGAATAACATTGGAGAGAACCAGCATACGGCTGCGGTGCTTCTCCGGATAGATTCCCGAGACACTCATCAGCATGAACATCAGAAAGGCCATCACGAAGGCCATCGACAGCGCCACACCGATGATGTAGATCAGGCTGTACTGCCGGTCCTTGAGCATTATCTGCCAACTTTGGCGGAGGTATACAGGTAGTTTCATAATCATTCTTCTCTTAAAATTTCTGACGGGCGGGTCCGGGAGACTTTCCACACGGAGACGAGCGCCGCCAGGGCATTTACAACAAATATTACCGCAGCCACGGCCAATGTCACCATCAGCGCGGACAGGAAAGGCGAGGTCAGTACCGGCCAGGGAGCCAGGGAACTCTCGGGCAACGCAGGCATATTGACCTGACCTATAAATACTACGTCTCGTCCTCGGAAGAGGATGATATTCAGCACCACAAACAGTCCGATACCGACCGACAGCGCAGCCTGTCCGAGACCCGCTGCCACTACATCGCGGCGCAGACGTCCCGGAGTCGAGCCCATGGCCGTGCGGACACCGAACTCATCGGCCCTGCGGCGGGTTTGAAGGGCATAGTGCGAGAACGCCCCGAGTATCAAGTTCAGCAACAGGTACGAGAGCAGTATGGTCTCCAGTTCCCTGCCGCCGTAAGAATCCATTACTTCCGTCACCGGATAGGATAGTCCTACCCGAAGATTACCGAATGAAGTCCGGGAAGCCGTCCCGTAATTGATCTGCTCGATAAATTGGCGCATGTCCGTATCCTGCGACAGCCGCAGCACCCAGAAACACTGCCCTGAGCGGATGTAACCGGCCGGGTAGGAGGCCATATTGACAATGACGACGGGCCGGGGATTGTCAGTCATAGTCCGGACCTTCTGCCGCTGAATCACCCCGGCCACCGTCCTCGGAGCAGCAGGAGACGAGTTGTTGGCAAGGTACAATGTCTGTCCAACCGGATCACTGCCGGGGAAAAGAGCCTCAGCCAGGTCCTCCGAAATAATCACAGTACCAGTTCCCTCATCGGCAGGGCGCACGCCTCCCTCCGGTACCAGCACGCGGAAACCGAAAACATCCATGAAATCACTGCCCAGCTCCTTGAGGAAACAGGCAGCCTGTATTTTGACAGAAGTATCCGCATAGACCGTCATGCGCGTCTCACTGTTGTTGCCGGGAATGAACGGTGACGTAGGTGTGAGTGCCTCCACCCCGTCCAAAGCAGCCAGCACCCGGCCAATTCTTCGGAAATCCTCCAGCAGTACTCCGTCCTCCGAGGCCTCCGGACTGTATGCCGCATCCGAGGCGGAAAGAGAGGAGACCGGAACACAGACTACCCGGTCAGGATCCCAGCCGGCAGGTACGGCGTGACGGCGCACCCCGTTGAGCAGCATCGGGTCGGCAAGCAGCCAGCCGATGATGAATACCAAAGCGGCCTCTGTCACCAGCCAGGCATTCCGGACACGACGTGTCCTGTAATAGGAATTGTCCCTGAGCAGTTCCACCGCCCCCTTGCGCAGCACCTTCATCACCGGCTGCACCGAAGCGAAAACAGTCAGCAAGGCCACCGCCGCAAACCCCATCAGGAAAAGACCCGGACGGAAAAATGACTCTGTCGGAAAGAGCAGGTCCGCATCATTGGAAAAATCGCCCATTACTGCAGAAACCTCCAGGAAATAGCCCGAGAGCATATTCAGCACTCCTATGGACAGGCCGAAGCCTATGACACCCCCTATAAGCGTCAGCATCAGGTTCTCCGCAAATATCTGCGAGAACATCGCCCGGAACGGAGCCCCGTAGGACTTCCGCGCCCCGAACTCCGTCAGCCTCTCCTGCAGGCTGGAAGAGACCATCCCGCACAGATTGACAGCCGGTATCAGCAGTATCACGACAATGGTTCCGATCACCAGGGACAGGACAAGCCCCGGAACTCCGCCAAGAAATGACACCCTGAAAGACAAGGGTTCTGTCTCATACGACATACTGAACTCACTGTCCTCCGACTGCATGGCATTGTAGCTGCCGACAGCTTTTTCCACCGCCTCCCGGATATCGGAGAAATGCCTGCGGCTCTGTGTCAGGAAGACTATATAGTTCCCGCCTTCCGGCATAGTGGCCCAATCCGCCAGAGTACGCATGCGCTCCTCCATATCCCTTGTCAGCCATATCTCCGCATCGGCAATACCGGCTGCAAGCGACACGTCCCGGACTACTCCGCAGACAGTCACAGCACGACCGTTTACCGTAAGCATACGGCCCACGGCATCTTCATCCCCGAAGCACCTCTGCGCCATAGTAGCGGAGACGACCGCTGCCGGACCGGCCTCCCCTCCCTGACCATACTGTGTATCCTGACCGAAAGGTCTTCCCGCCAGAAAATCGAAATCGAAAACATCCCAGAATCCACCGTCCACATACCTCACATTGGCATAGAAAGCCGCCCTCTCCCCGGATGAGACCAGGACGTCCGCACAGATGGACGGAGGCCGGATCACCGACATAGCCTCAAGGCCCTCCGGCTCCACCTCCCGGATGAGGCGCACCAGGTCATCCGGCACACTCGTAGTACCGAAATACTTGCCGTCTGCGTCATTATAATGCACGCCTGTTAGCAGCATAGTCCGTCCACGGTGATTCTCAGGGTAGACATTCCCCAGCATCATCACCATAAATATCAGCACAGACGAGACAAGTGCCATCGACAGCGCCACACCGATGATGTAGATCAGGCTGTACTGCCGGTCCTTGAGCATTATCTGCCAGCTCTGGCGTAGGTATACAGGTAGTTTCATCTTTTTGGTTTTTCTGTTCTGTTCTGGTTATGGTTCAACGTTTCATTTTACTCGGTTTTCGGGTCCTGGTGCCTGGCTTTTCCGCAACGGCAGGAAAATGCAGGTTTTGCTGCCGTTGTGGCAAGGGGCGGAGGACCGGGCAGGTCGGGCAGGCAGAGGCAGGCCTCAGGTCCCTACCCGATGATGCGGCCGTCGAGCATACGGATGATGCGGTCGGTCTGCTTGGCCTGGGACTCGTTGTGGGTCACCATCAGGATGGTCTTGCCGCGCTGTTTGTTGACCTCGTGCAGGAGCTCCATGACTTCGGCACCCATCTTGGAGTCCAGGTTACCGGTGGGCTCGTCCGCTAAGATGATGGATGGATCGCCGACTAAGGCGCGGGCGATGGCCACCCTCTGGCACTGACCGCCGGAAAGCTGCGAGGGGAAATGCTTCACCCTGTGGCTCAGGCCCACGGCCTCGATCATCTTGAGGGCACGTTCCTTACGCTCGGTCGCACCCATCCTGCGGTACAGCAGGGGCATCTGCACGTTGTCCAGGACATTGAGCGAGGGGATCAGGTGGAAGCTCTGGAAGACAAATCCGAGCTCGGTGTTGCGGAAGCGGGCGGCCTCCCTGGCATTGAGGCCCGAGACGGGCTTGCCGTGCAGCTCCACGGTACCGGAAGAGGGCTCGTCGAGCAGTCCGGCGATGTTGAGCAGGGTGGACTTGCCGCAGCCGGAGGGGCCCATGATACTTACAAATTCTCCTTCGCGCACTTCGAGGTTGATGTTGTCGAGAGCCATGGTCTCGATCTCGGAGGTTCTGTAGATTTTGGAAATTTCGATAAGCTTGATCATAATTCTTAAATTTTATTTGTTTATAAATATTTTCAAAAGGTTAAAATTATTCGTCCTTCAGCACATCGGCTGGCGACTCCTGCAGGGCCCCGGCGACAGGGACAATGGTCGAGAGGGTCACGACCGCCAGCATCACGGCCGCCGCAATCCCGGAAACAGCGAGGAAATGCCGGACAGGATCGAAAAGCACCGGCAGCCTTTCTCTGGTCAGGTCCAGGAGATATCCGTCATAGAGGGCGGATGCACAGAAGTTCACCTTACCTATGATCAGGATATTCAGGACAATCACCAGTCCCAGCAGCATCGCCGCGAGCCATAGCATCCATACCTCGGAAAGCTGCTGTATCACCAGAGCACCCCAGGATCCGCCCATAGCCCTGCGCACCCCTATCTCGCCGCGTCTCTCACGGGTGCGCAGCCATGCGAAGGAGGCCACCCCGATGAGGACGCACAGCAGCACGAATACCAGCAGAGCCTGCCAGATGAAGGTATCGGCCATAGTGTCCTTCTGACGCTTCTCCATGGAGAAAACCGACCCGGTACGGTAGTTTCCGAAGATCAGGTCCTCCCGCCATGTCATCCTGGCCTTTTGAATGAACTCCTCCTCATCCACACCCGGAGCGAGACGGAAACACCAGAACGCATCCATATTGTCCTCTTCCCGGACAATATCCGGTGTAGTGAAGAATATCATCGGCCTGTATTCCTTATCCTTCTCGACCTTGACGGGAGCTATCACTCCGGATATGGTCCATCCGTACAGACTATGGTCGCTGTAGCGGCCCAGATGTCTGCCCACCGGATTCTCCCCCGGGAAAAGGGTCTCAGCCACGTCTTCGGTAAGGATGACAGTCCCGGGCACATCCTCTATCGGAGTATCCTCGGGCCATATCTGACGGTAGTCCATCATCTTCAGGTCCTCGCCCCCGGCCTCGCGCAGATGGTAGGCATAAGGCAGATATTCACCGGTGACAGTGTCCAGTTCCAGGCCATGATTGTAATTGGAAAGAGACAGTCCCGGCATAGTGCTGCCAACTGCTGCGGCATACTCTATCTCAGGCATATCCCTGAGGGCCTGGCCTATACGGTGAAAATCCGCCGAACGCTGCTCCCGGGAATCCATCTCCGGACGGAAACCCGTCTGCCCGTCGTAAAGCCGGCTGATACTCACCGCATACACTCCACGTGCATCATAGCCGTCCGGCAGGGACTTCCTGTAGGCACTGGGCCATACAGCATTGACCAGGAACCACGAGGCTGCGGCGATTAGAGTCATCTCTATGAAAAGCCAGGCATTGCCCCGGCGGTAGTACCACAATTGTTTAAGTATCTGTCTGAACATATCGGATTTACTTTACAGAGTTCAACGATTCCGTGATGGGTCTGCGCATCACCTTCATGACAGGCAGCAGAGCCGAGATAATATTGAGGACCAGCACTATGGCCAGCAGCAGAAGATACAGTTTCAGCTTGAAGAAATCCCTTACCGAGAATACCGCCGCATCTATATCCTCCATCGAGAACGTCATTCCCAGAGTCTCTGTCGGCAGCATCCCGTTGAACTGCTCCGAGAACACGGCCAGCAGCACATACGAGAGGACCAGTCCGAGCACACCCCCGAGCAGGGTCAGCAGCAGGTTCTCCCCGGCAATCTGTCCGAGTATATCCCCCCTCCAGGCTCCGAAAGACTTGCGCACTCCGAACTCGCCCATACGGGCATCCATACGGGAACCGACCATGCCAGAGAGGTTGATCATCGGTATGAGCAGGATGAAGAACATGACTCCTATTCCTATCCATGTAAATGATGCGGAAGTCAGCCCGCTCCAGGTGAAGGCGTTCTCCCTGACGGTAGGAATGCCCTTGCAGAAAGACAGCTTGTACTCGGCCTCCGCACTGTTGTTGTACGTCTCGACACGATCCTCCAACGTCTGCCGTATGGAGGCGAAACCGCTCCGGTCCTCAGCCAGCAGCACGGCGAAATAGTCGCCCAGCATACTGTCGTGCCCCAGCCATTCAAACACTGAGGCAGCCCGTATATCCTTGTCCAGGTCCGGAATCCACAGCTGTGCGAAGGCTATCGACGCTGTCTGAGGCACATCCCGGACCACTCCGCTCACCCGGAACTCCCGGTCCTTGAAAAACAGCCTCTCTCCAGCGATATCACTGCGGCCAAAAAGGGCCCTGGCCAGAGACTCGCAGACCACAACCTCCGGCACCGCCTGATTGAGACTGGACTCCGTCAGGGCATGTCCGTCCAGAAAGTCCATCCCGAAGACAGTCCAGAAAGCTTCATCCACCACACCGGCCACCGTTCCTATCGCCTCGCCTCTGTCATTGGCCACCGTCACATCCTCGTATGTAATGGCAGATACCGCCTCCACTCCCCCGATGGGATCCTGCCGGAGAAAACGGTCGATAAACTTCAGGCTGAGCATCGCCGATGAGTTGCCGCCGCCCTCATAGCTTTCCGCCAGTGCCGGGATTATCAGCATCCTGTCCCTGTTCACCTCCGGATAGGAGTTGTCGAAGTGCATCGACTGCACCGTCAGCCAGGCCATCACCAGCGCCAGCGAGAAGCCCGTACCTACGATATAGACCGCGCCGTACACCCTGTCCTTGCGCAGGTTGTACCACGATTCTTTCAGATACATTCCAAGTTTCATATATTGTACTTCTAAATATTATTCGTCCTTTAAAATATCGGCCGTCCGCTCCCTCAGGGCCTTGCCGAGGGGAATGATGGCCGCGAGGGTCACCGCCGCCAGCAGCACCGCCGTCACTATCCCCGCCACCGCGAGGAAATGCACCGTCGGATCGTAGAGCAGCGGCAGGCTGTCGCGCACCGACTGCAGGGTCATCGAGGAGCCGCCGGTAATGCTGATTTTAGCGATCAATATGATATTGGCCGTCAGAATCCAGCCGAGGACCGCCGCAGCGGCATAGACTATCCAGGCCTCCCCCAGCTGCTGCAGGGCAATCCCCCAGGCCGTCGAGCCCATGGCCCGCCGCACTCCTATTTCGGGGCGCCGCATCCTCAGCCTGAGCCAGCTGAAGGAAGCCGCGGCGATGAGCACATTGACCACCAGGAACACCCACAGGGCCTTCCACTTGAAGTTGTCCAGGAAAATGTATTTCTGCATAAACTCCGGCATCGGGGTCACGGCGGACACCCGCCAGTTGCCGTAGGGCATCTCCCGCTCCCAGGTCCGGCCGGCCTGTTCTGTGAAGCTGTCCGCATCCACTCCCGGACGGAGGCGGAATATAAAGCAGGGCGGGGCGTAAGGGGCTTGAAGCATATTGGGATAGGCATACAGTACCATCGGGCGGGGCTCCTCGGTAAGGCTGTGCTTGATAGGCTCCACCACCCCGGATATCACCCAACTGTACTGGCTTACGGCATCGGGAGAGGTCGAGGCATCTGAAAAACGGCGGCCTACGGGATTCTCTCCGGGGAAAAGCAGCTGCGCCAGGTCGGAGGATATCACGCAGGTTCCGGGCGCATCCTCTATCGGGGCATTCTCAGGCAATACCTGACGGTAGCCCATGAGCTCCATGTCCGGCTCCCCTGCCTGACGGGAATGAAAAGTAAATTCAATATACGCTCCGGCAGTGTCCATGGGATACTGCATATTGGCGGTATAGGTACCGAGGCCGGGAAGGGACATGCCCGTAACGGCGCACGCGCTCACCTCCGGCATCTGCAGGATGGTCTGCCCGAAGCGGGCAAAGGCCGCGGCACTGGCCTCGTATGTATCGTTATCGGCTGCGTAGCCGGGCTGGCCGTCACTCAGCGGTTCCAACTCGGCGATATACACCCCTTCATAATCATATCCGTATGGCGTGGAATGCGCACGGTAATGTGCGGTCCATATCTCGTTGACCAGGAACCACGAGGTTATGAATATCACTACGAGCTCGCACAGCAGCCACAGACTGCTGCGGCGGTAGTACCATATCTGTGATAGTATCTGTCCAAGCATAGCGGATTATCTTTGAGAGTTCAACGATTCGGTGATGGGACGGCGGATAACCTTGGATGCGGGCACAAGGGCCGAAAGCAGGTTGACCACCAGCACAAGCGCCAGCAGCAGAAGATACAGGCTGACTTTGAAGAAGCTCCGGAAGGTAAATGCAGGAGCTGGGATAAATTCGAAAAATCCGAATTCGACCATGGAGTTCAGCGGCAGCAGGTCGTACAGCTGGTCCTGCAGCAGGTACAGAAAAAGGTAGGACAGCAGCAGGCCGACCGCTCCCCCGATAAGGGTCAGCAGCAGATTCTCCCCGACGATCTGCCGGACTATCGCTCCGCGCCAGGCTCCGAACGACTTGCGGACTCCGAACTCGGCCATGCGGGCCTCCATTCCGGAGCCGGTCATCCCCGAGAGATTGAACACCGGAACGAGGAGCACCAGCAGCACCACTCCCACTCCTATCCAGGTATAGGCCGCGGCACTGTCATACATGAATATCCTCTCCCTCACCGTCGGCATACCGTACGCCAGGGAGAGTTTCCATGAGGAGACACCGGACTGATTGTACCTGTCTATCCGCTCCTGCATCTCCGAGCGGATGGCGGAGAAGTCCCGACGACTGCCGGCCAGCAGCTCTATCTCGTATGGGCCGATCATGACATTATTGTCATTAGCCATGGCCCACTCCCTCAACTGCACATCCATCAGCGTAGGCTCAGTGTCGGGAACCCATATCTGTGCGAATGCGTAAGTGGCCGTCTGGGGTACGTCCCTCACCACTCCGCATATACGGTACTCCTTGTTATTGAAGAAGATGCTCTCTCCCACCACGTCCTTGCGTCCGAGCAGAGCGGCTGCCGCGGACTCGGCCATCAGCACATCGGGCACATTGCGCAGCGCTCCGTCTGCGGTAATCGGCCCGCCGTAAAGCACCTCCAGCGGAAATATATCCGTAAAACTGCTGTCGATGAACTCCACTACCATCTTCAGGGGCTCACCCGCAGAGTTATAGACCTTGAATTCCTCCGTTTTCACGGCTGTCCACGCCTCCACTCCCGGCAGCGGCTCGGACAGGAACTGAGCGATGAAATCCTTGCTCACAGACTGTTCCATTGAGCTAGTCGTACCGAGTTCCAGATAGATCAGCGGTATCGAGAGCATCCGGTCCCGGTGCGTCTCTGGATAGCTGTTCTGAGTGCGCATGGCCACCACAGTGAGGTAGGTCATGACCATTGCCAGCGAGAAGGCCACGGCGATGATGTAGACCAGCGTGTAGAGCTTGTCCGAGCGGATGTTGTGCCACGACTCCCTGAAATATACTCCCAGCTTCATAACTTATCTCTTTTTAGAGGGTTTGATCTTCAGCTCAGGCTGCTTGGCGTAGTCCTGCATGTCGGAGATGACCACCTGTTCGCCGGGCTCGATGCCGGAGATAACCTCCACGTAGTCGTAGTTGGCCTCGCCGAGGGCCACGCGGCGGCGCACCAGGCGGTCGCCCTCGCGGACGAAGAGGTCGTAGTTGCCCTCACCTTTATAATATGTGCCGGAGGGCAGGCGGAGGACATTCTCGCGGTAGGCGTAGACCACGTAGATGTCGCATTTCAGGCCCGAGCGCAGGCCCGGGGCAGACTCGTCGTCAAGCTGTACGGTAAAGGATATCAGGCCGTCGGTGGACATCGGGGAGAGTACCGACACCATGCCGGTGAGGGTGTCCCGTCCGGCCAGCACTGTAGTCCGGTAGCCCTCGGCTATCTTGCCGGCCTGCATGTCGCCCAGCTCGCCCTCCACCTTGAAACGGGTGAGGTCGGCCAGCATCGCCAGCTTCTCGCCCTGCCCCACCTGGGCGCCTATCTCGCTGTTGATGAATGTGAGGGTCGCAGCGTAGGGAGCGCGGACACCCGCGTCATAGAGACGGCGGCGGGTCTGCTCCTTGTTCTTGCGGAAGATCGAGAGCTCCAGCTCGGCCACGGCCTCATCGGCGGCGGCCAGGTCCCGCTGGTTCTGGAGCTTGCGGCGGTTGTCCTCCAGCTTGAGGCTCGACACCGTGTAGTCCAGCTCAGCCTCGCGCACCTTGTCCGGAGTACCCGCTCCGAGCGAGTCCAGATACTTCTCGTTGCGCAGGGCGGCGGCCTTGCGGTCCAGCTCCATCTCCTGAATGTCGATATTCATCTCCATCTCCGTTATATTGTTGCGGTTGGTAATCCGCAGTTTTTCCAGCTGCAGCTCCTTCATCCGCTCCTCGTCCAGCATATTGTCATACTCGGTCTGTACTGCCGCGAGATCCAGGCGAAGCAGGGGCTCACCCGCCTGCACCACCTCTCCGGCCCGTTTATAGACCTCCACTACACGGGAGGAAATAGGGGAGTTGATGACCTCCTCGTAGCCCGGCACCACCTTTCCGGTAGCCGATACCGCAAACTCTATAGAACCGGTATCCACCGTAGCCAGCCGCAGGCTGTTTTCCCGCACCGAAGGCTGGATCAACACTGCCAGCAGCACCACCGCCACTACCGCCGCTCCTGTTCCGAGGCCCCAGCGGATGATGACCTTGCGGCGGTCCTGCCATTTTTCCTTGTTCGTCAATTCTCTATCCATATTCAAATCACTTGTTTATTATCTCTAAAAAATCTATTCGTCCCTAAGACCTTCGACGGGAAGCTGGCGCAGTGCCAGCAGCACCGGCACAGCAACTGCCACCGTCACCATTACGAAGAGCAGTCCCAGGACAATACCCTCCACCATCAGAAAATGCAGTACCGGGTCAAATAACAGCGGATACAGTTCTCTGGTCACCGGCAGCATGAACAGGTCTGTCTCCCCTACGATATTCATCTTTCCCATCACAATAATATTGATCACCACCACACAGGCAATAAGGGCAGCCGCTGCGGTCACGGCCCATATCTCTCCGATGTTCTGAGCGAGGATCCTCCATCCGGAGCCTCCCATCGCCCGGCGGACGCTGATCTCCCCGCGCCGTTCTTCCATCCTCAGCCAGCTGATGGACACTACCGCCAGAAGTACATTGATGATGAGGAATATCCTGAGGGCTTTCCAAAGGAACAGCCGGTCCATGCTGCCGGACAGTATCCTGTCCTCCACCATCTCCCTGTAAGACACTACCTCCCTCACTCTGTAATTGCCCAGGCCTCCGCCGCTCTCAAGTTTCCGGCCCAACTCTGCCGCAAACTCCTCCGCATCCACCCCCGGCACAGTCCGGAAAGCGTATTTGTACTCTTCACTAAAGACAATATCCTCAAAGTACTCCAGCTTACTGGTATTGTCTATCAACATCGGAATATTCTCAGCATCCGGGCTCATACGGACATTGGCGATGACTCCGGTTATCTTCCGGTTATCATAATCCGAAGTGTAACCCGGTCTGGAGTCATCCAGTGCATCTCCTAGAGTCTTTCCCAGCGGGTTTTCCCCATGGAACAGCGTCATCGCCAGGTCTTCAGAAATAATAAAGGTATTCGGTTCATCCACCAGTTCTCCGCTCTCAGGCTGCAGCAGCCTGAATCCGAGCAGCCGGAAATCCTCCGCCCCGGAAATTCTACGCATCACAGCCGTATTTACACTTGTAACGCTATCCACCAATATTGTCATCAGATTCTTGCTGCCAAGGCACGGCGTCATATTGATCGGGGCCTGACTCTGTATCTGGGGCATCTGACGCAGCATGTCACCTACCCGGAAAAAGTTCTCCATACGGGCCTCGTCCGTATCGTAGGTGCTGTCGTAGCCATACTGGCCCGGATACAGTTCTTCTAGAGAAAGCACGTACACCCCGTCATAGTCTATGCCGTCGGGTATGGCGTGAATCCTGTACTGGACATTCCATATCCGGTTGACTACAAACCACGACACGACAGCGATCACAAGAAGCTCCGCAAACAGCCAGGCACTGCCCCGGCGGTAAAACCATATCTGCTTGAATATCTGCCTTATCATAGTACGCTATTTTTTATAGTTCAACGATTCGGTTATCGGATGCCGGATGACTCTGCGGGCAGGAAGTAGGGCCGACAGTACATTGAGCACCACTATGATAAGAAGCAGTGCAGTCCCCAGGTATATGTTGTAGAAATCTCTGAAATCAAAATACCCGGCCTCAGGAGTCCCGTAGCCCGGCATCCATTCGCCGGTCGGAACCAACATGCTGAGCTGACGGGAGAACACCTCCAGCAGCAGCCATGACAGCACCAGCCCCAGCACTCCGCCGATAAGTGTCAGCAGCAGATTCTCCCAGGTTATCTGCGAGAGGATGGAACCACCACAGGCACCGAAGGCCTTACGGGTACCGAACTCGGTCAGACGTGCCTCCATCCTGGAAGTCACCATGCCGGAGAGATTGAAAAGCGGCACCAGCAGGATAAGCAGGAGCACTCCGACACTCATCCAAATATAGGGCGTAATAGGCTGACTGTTGCCATGAATATCAAACTGCGCGAACACACTTTCCACATACGACGGTACTCCCCGGGGCAGGCTCAGTTCCGTTCCGCTGTCATCGGTATGGTTGAATATCTCCAGGCGGTCCTCAATCCCCGACCTGATTTTACGGAACGAGGCCCTGTCGTCAGCCAGAATATATATGAATCCGTCCCCCAGAAAACTGCTCTTGCCGGAGAACATCCGTCCGAGCCACGACATGTTGATGTCGTACTCCTCCAAAGGCATCCAAGCCTCGGCAAAAGCCGCAGACGCGCTTATGGGCACATCCCTGACCACTCCGCATATCCGGAACAACTGGCCGTCCCAGTACACCTCCTTACCCACCGCATCCGACTTTCCGGCAAGACGGCGTGCTATCGATTCGGAGACCACCAGCTCGGCTGCACTGCCGTGCATACCGCTTTCCGACAAAGGTCTGCCCGCGATAAACTGAAAATCAAAGACCCTCCAGAAGTTCCGGTCCACGAAACGGGTAAATGCCTTGCAGCTTATACCGGCGGCATCCCTCAATGTGAGCGGACCTTCCATAAAACTCTTAGGAGCCGTTGCTGTCCAGCACTCCACTCCGGGCAGACTGTCCAGGAAACGCTTTCCGAACTCAGCCGACACTCCGAAGCCCAGCGTTCCCATATCTCCCTTATATAACAGATAGCTGACACTCAGCATCCTGTCCCGGTGCGTCTCCGGCACGGTATTGACCACCCTGGAAGAAAGCACGGTCAGGAAAGCCATCACCAGTGCGACCGACACCGCCGTTCCGGCGATGAACACCGCGCTGTACACCCGGTTCACCCGGAGGTTGTACCATGCCTGCTTGAAATATAAACCTACTTTCATCATGTACAGTTTTATCGTTATTATTCATCTCTAAGGGCCTCGACCGGGGGAAGGCGGAGCGCTCCGGCAGCGGGGATGAGGATGGCCGCAGTCACTGCCAGGAGCAGGAGGCCGAGGACAATGCCCTCCACCGCGAGGAAGTGCGTCACGGGATCGAAGAGCAGGGGGAAGTCAGCGGCATTGAGGGGCATCATGCCGTGCTGATTATCCGGAGCCACGATATTTATTTTGCCTATGAGGATGATGTTGACCGTTATCAGAATACCGATGACGGCGGCCGCAGCGAAGGTCACCCAGACCTCCTGCATATAGTGCAGCAGGATGCGGCGGGGCGAGCCTCCCATGGCCCTGCGGACTCCGATCTCCCCGCGTCTCTCCTCCATCCGGAGCCACCCTGTAGAGGCCACAGCCAGCAGAACATTGACTATCATGAACAACCAGAGGGCCTTCCAGATAAAGAGCTTGTCCAGCACCTCGATTCTGACCACAGAGTCCACCCTGTCCTCGAAGGAGTACACGTCCTGTACGCGGTAGTTGCCGAACTGCAGAGTCTTCCTCCATTCCCTGGAAGCCTTCTCGAGGAAGCGGTCTCCGTCCACACCGGGCTTGAGGCGGAAAGCGTACATCTGGTCTCCGCCGTTGTCACCCACCATGTCAGCGACATTCTGTAACACGTACGGTATGTCATCCGAGTACCCGGCACCGCGCATACTGCCTATCACTCCGGCTATGGGTTCAGTATAATTCATATTAGTCAATTTCTCCGAGTCGCTGAGTGTCCTGCCCACAGGATTCTGCCCCGGGAAGAGGTAATCGGCCATATCCTTGGTGATGATGATAGAGCCGGGTGTATCCTCCATCTGTCCGTCCGCAGGGTAGATCAGTCCGTACCTTAACACCTCAAAATCATCTGAGCCGGACTCCCGCTCAAAGGTCGTGAACATCATCGTAGTCACACTGTCAATGTTGACCATCGCCATGGAATGTACGCCGTCTCCGGGATGGCCTGTGCTTATGGGCGAGGCGCACAATACTTCCGGCATAGCTCTGAGAGCGTCCCCGAAACGGCGGAGATTCTCCCTCTGCGCCTTCAGGGAAGCAGCCTCAGGGTCATATCCGTTGCGGTCGGATGTCAAGTCCGTGAGATACACACAGTACACTCCCTCAGGGTCATATCCGTCCGGGACGTTCCCGATACGGTATGTGGAAGTCCACGTCTCGTTGACGATGAACCAGGAGACTGCGATGATGACCACCAGTTCGATGAACAGCCAGGCATTGCTCCTGCGGTAGAACCACAGCTGTTTGAATATCTGTCTAAGCATATCTTGTCATTTTTTACAGTTCAACGATTCAGTGATGGGACGGCGGATGACCTTGACTGCCGGGATGACTGCCGATATCATGTTGAGTACGGCCAGGATTACCAGCAGGACGGCGTACAGCCCGATATTGAAGAAGTCCCGGAAGTCGAAGAAGCCGCCGGACTCAGGCACCTTGTAGGTGTAGGACTCCACCAGTACGCTGCCCGGCACCATGGCGTTCATCTGCTGCGAGAACAGCACGATGATCAGCCATGCCACCAGCAGACCTACGACTCCGCCCATCAGGGTCATCAGCAGATTCTCCCCGGCTATCTGTGCGAGAATAGAGCGAGGTCCGGCTCCGAAAGACTTGCGGGTGCCGAACTCGGTCAGGCGGGCCTCCATTCTGGAATTGACCATGCCCGAAAGGTTAAGCAGCGGCACCAGCAGGATCAGCAGCACCACTCCCGCTCCCAGCCATGCGTATGCAGAGGAACCTAAGTCGCTCCCCGAGAAGATGTACTGGCGCTGCGAGTCTATGCCGCTGACGGTCATCTTATATTCGGATTTCTCGATATTGTTGTACTGTTCCACGCGGTCCAGCACAGCCTGTTTTACTGCCGGAATATCCTTGCCGTCCCTGAGCAGCACTATTATCTCATTGCCGTTCATATACTTTGCCAAAGCACTGGATTCAGGGCCCAGGGTTTTATCTCCTATCGTAGACGGCAGCCATATCTCGGAAAAAGCCAGCGTCGCGCTCATCGGTACGTCCCTGACCACTCCGCAGACAGTCAGCGTATATCCGTCCATGTACACCTTCTCTCCCACAGCGTCTGCCCGTCCTGTCAGGGAGCGGGCCAGTGACTCGGTCACCACTGCCTCGGGCATATTGAGGTCCATACCGCTCTCCGATATCGGCCTGCCGTACAGGAAGTCCAGACTGAATATCTTCCAGAAATTCCTGTCCACCATCCGGGCGTATGCGTAGGAGACCTCATCCGACGTATTTTCCAAAGCAGCGAACGTATTGTAATACGTATAGACAGCCGACCAGCACTCCACTTCCGGCATGTCCTTGAGGAAATCTCTGGCGAACCGGTAATTGGGAGCCGCGCCGAACATTATGGTCTCGCTTCGCAGCTCGATTCTGGAAATCACCATCGTCCTGTCCCTGTGCATCTCCGGCACTGTATTCACCACCCTGGCCGACAGCACCGTCAGGAACGCCATCACCAGAGCCAGCGAAAGAGCCGTTCCGGCGATGAACACCGCGCTGTACACCCGGTTCACCCGGAGGTTGTACCATGCCTGCCTGAAGTATAATCCTAATTTCATATCTGCTGTGTTTTTCTATTTTCGTTAATTTCTTCTCTTTGGGCCTTGTGCTGTCCGCTCACGTCGCCCGTTCCATCGTCCGTTCCCATGCACTTTCATGATCACTCTCCATTCAGCGGACACTTTTCTCCCCGAACAGCCCGTCACAACCGCCGTGCCAAAAACACAACACACTGATAACGCGCATGTTGCACTTTTTCAAAGTGTCCGATATCGGACACCTGTCCGTTTTCGGACACCCTCGGGCGGACACTTTCATTATGACCGTACACTTTCCCTTCTACCCACCTTCCGAAGGTGAGCTGTTTCCCCGCGTTTTCGTCCCACCTTCCGAAGGTGAGCTGTTTCCCCGCGTTTTCGTCCCACCTTCCGAAGGTGAGCCGTTTACACCTCATGGAGCGAATTTCAGCCAAAACAAGCATTTTTGTCGTCACCTTACATTTTTTGCAAAATGCAATACCCTATCAATCAAACACTTGTGATATAACTAAAATGCAAAGTGACAATATCGACCGGATAGTCCTTTTGCGGATGACCATTCTCGAAAACGACACACAGCTCCCCTCCACTCAACGATATTTTATCGGGCTGGAAACACTTCAACAAACCTTCTATC
>DHKFR23501__coassemble_932_pt1 | contig 22467 bp, 15 predicted proteins | sample DHKFR23501__metabat2_low_PE_038 | metagenome-assembled genome bin DHKFR23501
GATTTCACGGATTTTAACAGGAGAAAAGAGACATTGGAGGCCTGAGTGATGCCGAGGGCAGTATTTTCCGTCAGGAAATAGAGAGAACCGCCGAAAAGTCCGGCACAGGCCAGCATCAGCTCATCCTTAAAGCTGTCGGCAAAAATCCGTTTATGGGAGATTATCCAGATTCCTGCATATGCAATGAGAAATCTGTAGAAAAATATCTCATTGGGAGACAGTCCGTTGTTAATGAGTATCTTCGTTGAAACAAACGTAGCGCCCCATATCGCGACCGTCATCACGGCCAAAAAATGATAAAAACCTTTACCGGCACCCATACATTTAATTATATAGAAAATTTGCTAACTTTGTAAATTAAGTATGCAAAGTTAAATCTAAAGTCAGGAAGTACTATCAGAACCTTTAGAAAAATATTAAGCGGCCTGATGATCCTCATCTGTATCGTGCCTCTGGCCGGCTATGTTGCCCTGCAGTTCCCTTCACTGCAGAACCGCATCGCCAAGCGGCTCGTTTCATCAATGGAACAGCGCATAGACGGCAGAATAGAGATGGACCGGGTCGCCATAGTACTCATAAACAAGGTAATGGTGTACGGGATATCCATAACGGGAGAGTACGGCGACACACTTGCAGCAGTCGACAAACTCTCAGTATCCCTATCCCCTTCCGAGCTTCTCCGCGGACGTATCAGCATCGACCGCCTCTTCCTTGAGAACGGCTGCTTCAATCTCTCCAAGGAAGAGAAAGGCAACAACATCAACCGCATTTTCAGGACCGTCCCCAAACCGGACTCTCTCAGCACTCCCTTCAGGTTTCCGGACATGACCGTCGCCGAAGTCATTCTCCGCAACATGTCATTCTCGCTGACCGACAGGGCTGCGGACACAGCATCCCGCGACCCCCGCTGCATGAATTTCTCGAATCTGGAGATAAATAATATAAATGCCAGAATCAACAGAGTGGAGATAGTCGACAACACCATATCATGCAGGATAAGACGCCTGAGCGGTACTGACCGCTGCGGATACAGTCTGAGATCACTCAGCGGCAATTTCTTCCTGGGACCCGAGGAATCCAGGCTGGACAACCTTCACCTGACCGACAACTGGTCTGAAATCAGAGCGGAATACCTCTCCTTCGGTTACGACAGCGGCAAGGACCTCAATGACTTCGTCAACAAAATAAACCTCAGGGCCCTGTTCCGCAACAGCACCCTGGACTTCCGCAGTATCGGGGTCTTCGCTCCCGGACTGAGGGACAGCGACCTGAAAGTGGGTCTGAGCGGCGAAGTGAGCGGACCCGTCGCACAGCTCAGCACCCACGACCTGGAAGTCTTTTCCGGCAAGAACACATCCGCAAGACTCAGTGCTGTCATAACAGGACTGCCGGACATCTACGATACGCATTTCAATGTTACGATAAAGCGTATCTCAACCACTTCCGGGGAACTTTCCGGCATCATATCCAAGTTCAGCCACAAGGAGAACGGAATCGGAAGGATAATCCCTGATACTGAAGTGGCGCTTACCGGCATAGCTTACGGGAAGCTGTCCAATCTTTACAGTATCGGCAGTCTTAGCTCCGGCATCGGCTCAATAAGCTACGATGCAGAACTAAAAGGCAGGGAACACCATCTCGGGGACAGCCTTTCCGCAAACCTCTGGGTTGATACACTCAGCCTCGGCAGCATCCTCAACAGCGACAGGATAGGAGACGTCTCCCTTAACACCAGAATCCTAGCCCGCCTGCCTGTATCCGGAAACAGCCGGCTGGCGGCCAGACTCGAGAACATGGACATCAGCAGCATGGTCGTCAACGGCTACAGATACAACGGCATCAGCATGACCGGAGAATACATCGACAGCACCGCCAATCTCAGGCTGATCAGCCGTGACCGGGCATTTCCTACCATATTCCAGGGGATTGTAGATTTTAACAATAGAAGGAAATATGGCGTCAGCCGCATCAGACTGTACATGGACACACCCGAGGCAGATCTCATGGATATGAATCTGGTCAAGACCGGCACTATGGCATCCGCAGGAGTCACAGCCATGGCCGACCTGAGGTTTACAGGACACAATGTTCTAGGAAAGATCATGCTGGAAGACATCTCCTACGCCAACGACAACGGCCGATACCACCTTGACTCCATCTCCGTCCGCTCCGTTCTGTCCGAGACCAGGCACAGAGTGACACTCCGCTCGCCTGTCCTGCACGCCGGTTATCTGAGCACAGACTCTCCGACCAGACTTGCGGACCGACTGATGCTCGCCCTCTGCTGCCCGGCATTGGACAGCCTGCTCTCCATAGATACTGCCATGACGGCAACAGAGAACGGATACTACGACTTCCATCTGCGTACTTTCGACCTTTCCAAGATATGCGATATCCTTAAGCCCGGACTGCATATTGCAGACAGCACTACCGTCGACCTTACCCTGAACAGGGACAACATTCTGGACTTCAAAGTCCAGTCCTCCAAGATTGCTATGCGGAAGCCCAATGGCAACGGGCTGATATTCAACGATCTGCTTCTAAAAGCAGGAAACAGCGGTCCGCAGGCCTCGGGCATCCTTTCAGCAGACCGGATAAGGATCGGCGGCATGACAATGGACAAAGCCAGGGTCTCCCTGGAAGAAAACGGAGACAGCCTGGTGCTTAGAGCCGGATACAACAACGCAGACACCACATACATGGACATCTCCGCCGCCATCTCCGCATGGAAAGACTCAGAGGGAGCGATGCTTGCAGACATATCGATAGACAGTTCCAGCCTTAATATCAGGAACCACATATGGACCCTCGCCCCTGCCTCCGTCCTCGTAAGACCAAGGAACTATTCCGTCAGCGGCTTCAGGCTGTACAGCGGAGACGACGCTGTAAGTATTGAGGGATCAATCTCGGAAGACCCGGAGAGCGTTCTTGCCGTCAACATGAACAATATGGACCTGGACCTTCTGAACTCATTCACACCCAAGAATCTGAACATACAGGGCAAGATTTCAGGAGAGATGGAGCTGTTCAACTTCTTCACTACCATGGGCGCGACAATGAGCATAGAAGGCACCGACCTCAGCATCGGGAAAGAGAAAGTGGGCAGACTCACTGTCATGAGCCGCAGAGACCTTGCAAGAAACAGGTTCAATGTACTGGTCAACAACTATATCGGCAACAGCAACCCCATCAATCTCAGCGGTTATTTCGTTCCCGGACAGAAATTCCTGAGCCTCCGGCTTTCCCTTTCCCGGTTCCAGCTCAGAACCGTCAATCCGTTCATCTCAGGCATAGCGGATATTGCCGGAGGATGTCTCAGCGGCGACATAGACATCTCCGGCATGACAGACAGACTCAGCATAAACAGCACCAACACCGGCATCGACTCACTCAAGATCACAGCCGCATACAACAAAGTACCCTACATCATAAACGGTCCGATAGACCTCAGCAGACACCGCATAGACCTGAAAAGCCTCACAATAGAAGACCCGCACGGTTCGAAAGCTGTTCTGAACGGCAGCATGTCCCACGACTTTTTCAAAGATCTATACCTGGACGCAGACCTGAGATTCAACGACTTTCAGGTACTCAACACCCAGGAGCGGGACAACAGCAAGTTCTACGGAAGCGCCTATGCTTCGGGCATGGTCGGCATATCCGGATTTACAGACGACCTGCAGGTGAACGCCCAGGTGACCACCGGAGACAACACATCCCTGCACATCCCGATGTCGTCCTCATCCTCTGCGTCCACCTCAGACCTGATATCATTCACGGATTTCAGACATCCCGGGAACGGCTCCGGCACGCAGGAGGACGAAATGGAAGAGGAGACCGGCAAAAGACACACCCGCAGCAATATCGAGGTCAAGGCGACAGCGGGCATCACACAGGGCACAGAGCTCTTCATTGAGATGAACAAACAGCTCGGCGATGTCCTCCGGTGCAGCGGCAACGGCAACGTATCCCTGACTCTCAACCCCTCCCGCAACCTCTTCGACGTCCGCGGCGACTACACCATATCCGAAGGCGACTATCATTTCGTACTGTCAATCCAGTCCAAGGACTTCATCATCGACGAAGGAGGCTCCATATCCTTCAACGGAGATTTCCGCAACACCATGCTCAACGTCGGCGCCACCTACCGCACCAAAGCATCCATCTCCACCCTCATCGCCGACACCACATCCGTAGGCAACCGCCGCAACGTAGACTGCGGCATCCAGCTTCAGGGCCCTCTTACCAACCCGGAGCTGACCTTCTCGATCGACATCCCCGACCTGGACCCCATCACCAAAGGCAGGGTCGAGAGTGCGCTGAGTACCCCGGACAAGATACAGAAGCAGTTCATGGCCCTGCTGATATCCGGCAGCTTCGTCCCCGACGAGCAGTCCGGCATCATCAACAACTCCACCATCCTGTACTCCAACGCCAGCGAGATACTCTCAAACCAGTTCAACAACATATTCAGACAGCTGGACATCCCCCTTGACCTGGGACTCAACTACCAGCCCGGCAGCACCAACGGAAGCTGGGGCATGTTCGACGTGGCCATATCCTACCAAGCCTTCAACAACAGACTGATAATAAACGGGAACGTAGGCAACCGCGAGACCTCATCCAACTGGGCCGGAGACTTCGACGCCGAGATCAAGGTCGACCGTCAGGGCAAGCTGCGCATCACCCTATTCACCCGTTCCGTGGACTCATATTCCAACTACCTCGACAACACCCAGCGCAGCGGTTTCGGTATCACGTACCAGGACGAATTCGACACCTTCGGAGACTTCTGGAGAAACATCTTCTACTCCCGCAAGCGCAAGGAGCAGTACGAGCTGGAGCAGCTCCGGCAGGCTGAGGAAGAACTCAGGAAAGAGGCTGAGGAAGCACAACTTTTACAACCTTCCCGATGAGAGACTTGTCATAGGGCCTCTCCACCTTGATATAATTGCGGGTATAGCCCACCATCATCCCGTGCCTGGAGGTGCTCTCGAACAGCACTTCCTCTTCCCGTCCTGCGTTCTGCCTGCAGAAATCCGAATACAGGCGGGCACACATCTCCTCGAGCACCTGCACCCTGGCTGTCTTCACGTACTCGGGCACCTGGTCAGGCATGACGGCAGCCGGAGTTCCGGCCCTGCGGGAGTACGGAAATACATGGATGTAGGCCGGATGAATCTCCTCCAGAAAATCACAGGTGCAGCGGAAATCCTCCTCAGTCTCCCCCGGGAAACCCACTATGACGTCAATCCCGAAAAATACATGGTCCATCCTCCTGCGGATCAGCTCTATCTTACTGCGGAAGTCCGCAGTCCGGTATCGGCGGCCCATCCTCGCCAGTATCCGGTCACATCCCGACTGGAGCGGAATATGAAAATGCGGGAGGAACTTGGTGCCGGATGCAATCCACTCCACTATCTCCGGAGTCAGCAGATTGGGCTCGATCGAGGATATGCGGTAACGCATGATGCCCTCCACCGCGTTCAGGCCACGCAGCAGCTCCAGGAAGCTCTCCCCTGTCTTGCGGCCGAAATCTCCGGTATTGACTCCAGTAAGGACTACCTCCACGATGCCGGAGGCGGCTATCTCCCGGGCCTGCTCCAGCAGCAGGGCCGAAGGAAGGCTCCGACTGCCTCCGCGTGCGTACGGTACGGTGCAGTAGGAGCATTTGTAGTCACAGCCGTCCTGGATCTTCAGAAAAGAACGGGTCCTCTCTCCTGTGGAATATGCAGGAAAAATATTGTTCACGTCATCTATAGGGCAGATATCCACCTTCTGCGGAGCCGCCGCATGTCCTCCTGAGGCCAACAGCCGCTCCACCTCGTCCACCACCAGCCCTTTGCTCCGGGCTCCGAGCACGATATCGACCCCGTCCAAAGCCGCTATCTCATTTCCTTTCAACTGCGCATAACAGCCCACAACGGCTATCAGGGCCCTGGGCGAGCGCCTGTGCAGACGCCGGATAAGATTGCGGCCTTTCTTGTCGCTGTGCTCCGTCACCGAACAGGTATTGACCACGTATATGTCAGCCTCCGAGGTGGAAGGCACCACCTCATAGCCCCTCAGGGCAAATTCCCGGGCTATCGTGGAGCTCTCGGCATAGTTCAGCTTGCAGCCGAGGGTGTGTACGGCCACTCTCATACGTCCTGCAGCTCAAGGGTTACCTTCGATGCTCCCACCTCCCCTCCGAGAGGAGGATTGAGCTTGGCAATCGAGATCCTGGCCCTCTCCACTGCCGGGAAGGCCGCACGGAACCGGCGCAGGATACGGCCGCAGACGTGCTCCAGCAGATTGGAGGAGACGGCCATTTCCTCCTTGACTATATCGAAGATATTCTGATAGTTGAGTGTGTCCTCGAGGGCATCGCTCTCAGATGCCGCGCGGGTATCTGTCCAGGCCTCGAAGTCCACTACAAAGTGGTTGCCGATGACTTTCTCCTCATGGAAGCATCCGTGGTGGGCGAAAAAGCGCATTCCGCAAAGTTCTATTTTTCCCATATTTTCAGGCGTAGATTAGAAAAACTGCCGGCCGTTTGGAAATAATCAGGCCCTCCCTGCGCCACTGGGCAACGGTGCGGGTCCGTATCATCTGGTCCGGAAGGGTGATGCCGGCGGCAACGCATACCCTCGTGGACGGATCGCAGACTGAGAGGATGTCCTGAAAGAGGGCATCACTCCGGTAAGGGGTCTCGATGATTATCTGGGTCTCGGAGTTCCGGCGGGAACGGGCCTCCAGCTCCTTCAGCCTCCTGCGGCGGGCATCGGTCTTGGCCGGGATATAGCCCGCAAAGGCAAAGCACTGCCCGTTCATGCCGGAGGCCATCAGGGCCATCATCAGGGACGAGGGACCGGAGAAAGGCACCACCTCCACCCCGGCCTTGTGAGCCAGGGCCACCAGGGCGGCACCGGGATCCGCCACTGCAGGCAGACCGGCCTCGGATATCAGGGCCATGTCCTCACCGTCGGCGAAGGCTGCAGCGACCTGCTCTATGTCCTCAGGAGTGGAATGCTCGTTGATCTCGTAGAAGGTAAGAGAGTCAATCCTGCCCCTGAAGCCTATCCTGGACAGATACCGGCGGGCCGTGCGTATGTCCTCCACCGCAAAGCGGGTGACATGGGCTATCTGCCCGAAAACATAAGGAGGAATGACCTCCTCGGGAGAGTTGTCCCCCAGAGGGGCGGGAACGAGATAAAGTCTGCAATTCATATTTTACAAAATTACACAAATTTCCCTATCTTTGGGGCCGATGAGCGCTAAAGTCCGCAATAAAATAGAATTTCTAGGGACAGGCACCTCCCAGGGCATGCCCATCATCGGCTGCTCCTGCCCCGTCTGCCGCTCGGACGACTTCCACGACAAGCGGCTGAGAACCTCCGCATACATCGAATACGGGGGTCTGAGACTGGTGGTGGACGCCGGCCCGGACTTCCGGCAGCAGATCCTGCGCAGCGGTATCCGGGAGCTGGACGCCGTGCTGCTCACCCACATGCACAAGGACCACACCGGCGGACTGGATGACGTACGGGCCTTCAACTACTTCATGCACCGGGCCTTCCCCATCTACGCCGAGCCCATCGTCCAGGAATCTCTCAAACGGGAATACGCCTACGCCTTCGGCGACCACCGCTACCCCGGAGTTCCGGACTTCGTCCTGCACACCATCGGAGAGGAACCATTCAGCATCGGTGGAGTGGAGATAGTCCCCGTGCGGGCCATGCACTACAAGCTGCCCATACTGGGATTCCGATTCGGCCGCCTTGGCTATCTGACCGACGCCAACTACATCTCCGAAGAGTCCATAGAGCGCTTCCGGGGAGTGGACATCTTCGTAGTCAGCTGTATCCGAAGGACCCCGCACATCTCCCATTTTTCCCTGGACGAGGCCCTGGAGGTCTGCCGCAGGGTCGGTGCCCGCAGAAATTTCCTGACCCACCTGTCACATCAGCTGGAGAGATACGAGGATCTGTGCAGAACATTACCGGAATGGGTAGAACCGGCCTATGACGGTCTATCCCTTAGCTTTTAAAAGGGTTTTATTTGCTTTTTCAAATTATTTGCCTTATCTTTATAGGGTTAATCCAAAATCCACATGTTATGATCAAAGAACACGACACCTATGACTACAACACTGTCTTTACTGACAAAGACGCCGAAGTCTATGCTAAACTGACGGATGACTACAACCCCATCCACATAGACCGTGAATATGCCACCGGTACCGAGTTCGGCAAGCCGGTTGCTCAGGGAGTTCTTATCCTCTGTGCTTTCGCCAAAGTATTCGGAACTATGTGGCCCGCGGACAAGCTGGCTTACTTCATCTCACAGAACGTAACCTACCTCCGCCCCGTCTACATCAACGAGCCCTATCACATCCGCTTCGAGTGCACCAGCGTGGACCACAAGAGGATGATCGGTACCCTCGTCGGCACAATGAGGGACAAGGACGGCAACAGTGTGGTTATTACCGAGGCCCGTATCTTCTCCAGGGAGCATTTCTCGGCTCCTGCAGTCTGACGTCATGTGGAAATTAAAAAGCCTCCGTACTTCCTTCACGAGTACGGAGGCTTTTTATTAGTATCTGCTGTTTGTTCCGCCGAGGGATATCGTAAGACCGAAGTTGACGTCCAGCATCACCTTGCGGGACGGTACGGGCAGCTTGAGACCGTCAAGTTTAAGAGCCGTGTAGTTCAGCGGTGTATAGTCGCTGCCGACAAATATTCCGACACCCTTCCTGGGCACGAATGTAATCAGCCATCCGAATGTCGAATGGGTCCTGAGGAGGGAGTAGGACAATGCGATGTCGAAACAGCGGACAGGAGCATAGTTCCAGGCAAGGGTCAGTTCGTTCTGAGTACGGAAACGTCCGAAACGGGCCGAATACAGCAGGCCGACATTCATCTTGTCCTCGAGGAACGAATAGTCCACACCGGCATGCAGGGTCGCGGCCAGTGCTCCGCTCTGCGCCTTGCTCACTTCCTGCTCCTTGAAAGAAGCCATCATCAGGTCCTCCGTCAGGCTCTTCAGCTGAGAGTCGAAGTCCGTATCTGCACCGATGTCCTCAAAGCCCTCAAAGCGCACGTCCCCGTCAGCTGTAAGCACGCGGGACTTGTTCTTTCCATAGGAGATAAACCCTAGGTCAGTGACGGACACGGAGAACCGCAGACCGTCCACGGGGGTACCTTCTGATATCGTATACTCCGCACCCAGGTCGAACGACATTCCGAAACCGCCGAGGCCGAGAGTTGACGCGTCGAAGTTCACTCCGTCCACATAGCCTTCCTCATTGAACCTGGGGACAAGTCCGCCTCCGAGAATCGATGCGGAGCCCAGAGCGGACACCTGCCAGCTCTGGGAGCTGAGATTCATATCCATCCGGTCTATCTTCATCTGGATATCGGCCACACTGGCAAGCAGGTTGACCTTACCTCCTACCCTCAGGCCTCTGACATAGTCGTCCAGACCGCGGGAATAACCCACGGACACACGGCCGAAAGCCTGGGCTCCCAGAGCCAGATTCCGTATGGAATAGGACTGCGGATCCGCCGCCATGCCGTCTTTCATGAACCTGAAGAGCTCCTTCGGCACGGAGCCGTCCACATTGACATCCACGCCCAGCGAGACAGTCCAGAAGGCGTCCTTGCCGGTAAACCATCCGGCATCGACTATATTGTAGCCGAAATTGAGATTGACGTCGCTGTAGTCATTAAGTCCTGACAGGAATGCCTCTGAGCTTACCTGCTCATTGAGGAAAAGGCCTGTCTTGCCGTTAGACAGCGGAAAGAGGAATGATTCCGGGCCGAAATTGGTGCCCATGTTTATATTGAAACCGCTCAGCAGCGGTACGCCGACATAGCCCTGGTCAGGGGCAAACGCGGGATTGAGATAGTGGTTCTGCGTAGAGTTCCTGACAAAGTAGCTCGTCCTGGTCTGCGCACCGGCGACTGCCGCTGCCAGAAACGCCGTCATGGCGACAATAAGTGTCTTTTTCATCTTCCGTCAGTCTTTATTGTTCAAATCCAGTGTAATACCGCCGGGCACACCCAGCACAAGGTCAGCTCTTATGGACGAGCTGTCCGATAGAGGCAGTCCTGGTTCCTGTCCGGGAAGCAGGCTGTACTTCAGGACTACGGCATATATATCCTCGGCGATGTCAGTTCTGCTGACAGTGATGTCCAGAGGTGTCATCCGGGGCTCCAGGCCGGAATCCGTGCTCCCGATCAGCTGACTCACAGCCGGAATATCCAGCATGTTGAGCGATGCATCGAGGAAGCATACCGACAGCTCGACGTCAACGGGGATGGTGCTGTAAACCTCCCCGCTGAGGTTCATGTCGGCAGAGCGGACAATAGTTGACATTATCTCCGGCATATCCTTGAGAGTATCGCAGAGAGATATGTACAGCCCGTCTCCGAAGGAGAAAGGTATGTTGAAGTCAAAGCTGCCTGTAATCTGATAGTCCCTGCCGCAGTCTACCGTCACATCAGCACCGCTGTCCGTCCCGGCTCCCACATTTACGTTCACGGCATCGGGAATCCGCCTGAGAAGTCCCTTGACATCAGCCTGAAGCCACTCGTAGCCTGACGGGAGGTCTGAAGGCAGCTCATTTGATATCCAATAAGACGATGTCTGCTCCTGATCCGCGCTGGACGATGCGCGCACGGGCATCCCCACATGCAGTCCGTCGCCGTTTCCACCGGCGAATACGGGCGTGAGGCCGGCGCTGATGTTTACAGGAACCGTCGAGTTGGTGGTGATGGATGCGCTGATTGCCGGAGCATAGAAGTCGAGATTGACGTCATCGCCCTTGAGAATATCAGGGATATCGTCGATTTCTATGGTCTCGGTGACCGGATCGACAGTCACATCTACCCTGCCCTCAAAGGATATGGGATAGAGCTGTCCGTCCGCATCTCCCGCATGGACATTCAGACTGGCCGTCAACTCCGCTCCCGATACTGCCGGCACCTCCTCGGCGTTCACATAAAGCACGAAGCGGCGTACCGCAAAATCATCACTGAAAGTGAACGGCTGCTCCTGCCCTTCGACGTAGTCAAATTCTATGGAAGCAAGTCTGATCGGCTGGAAGTCCACAGACCCGTCACTTCTGACAGAGCCGGTATAGGTAATGACATTGCCTTGAATCATTGAGGACTCCTCAAAAACATACCGGTCCGGAACCTCTATCTGAACCTCGGCCCTCAGGGATGGGGGCAGCGGACTGCCGCAGCTGAGCCTGACATCGGGTATGATATACGCATTTTCCAGATTTATCCGGTATATCCTTACAAGTCCCTTCTCTCTGGCCTCCTCAAAACTGAACTCATAGGTAAATGACTCGTTCATCCCGAGGTCCAGCTCAAGCTCCCCGCTGCCGGGATCAGCTCCTCCGAACTCGGGAAATGTCAGTGACACATCCGACAGATAATGGGACAGCCCCTCGACTGTCAGCTGATCTGTGAAATCGCTCAATGCCACCGTCTGACCGAATGTCTCGGAGAATTCAATATAGTAGTTGCCGTTTCCGTCAACCTTGATGACATCGCTCTCCGAAAGATTCATAAAATCTCCCAGAGTCATCTCCTTAGTAGAACCTAGAGGCAGGCTCAGGGCCTCGCCTCCGAGAGTGACGTTCTTGTCCAGACCGTCACCGCTCAAGTCCATCTCCGTCGTACAGGACGACAGAGATGCCGCCGTAACGGCTGCAGCCGTCACAACTTTCATCAATCTTAATAACCTCATTGTATTAACTTAAATATTCCTGTTAGTCTTCCAGAATGTAATCGCCCGCCTTGTCCGATATGACTGCCTGAAGTTCTTCCTTGGTGTACACCTTGTCTGTGAACTCAATCTCCGCCTGTGCGGGTTCCAGGGTTACGGAAGCCTTGATTCCCTGAACTGAGTCCAGGGCTTTCTGAACATGCATGACGCAGTGACTGCAGGCCATGCCTTTAATTTTATAAACAGCTTTAGTCACAGTTATATTACTTTAAAATATTCCGGGCGCAAATATAGCCAAAAATATCAAACCTGCACCACACCTTCCTCTCCATACCAGAGATACCCCTCCACATCCGCGTAGCCCATACCGCGCAGCAGGTCCATATAGCCGGTGACCTGTCTGACATGCTCCCGCTCCCTCATACGTCCGAACTTATAGTCAACCACCACCGCCTTTCCGCCTGAGCCGAACATAATCCTGTCCGGACGGTAGCTGTCCCCTCCTGGAGCCAGGATAGGAGCCTCGGTCATAAGGGAATAGGTACCGTCAAACCAGTGACGGTCCCGGACCCCCCGCACCATCTCCGACAGACGGCCGAGCACACCGTCCCCGTCTTTCCGCGGAAGAATGCCCTCATCCACCGCACGGCACACGGCCTTTCCAAGGTCAGCCTCCGTCTCCACCTCCGCGAGAATCCTGTGCAGCACTATACCCCGCATCCGGACTCCATCCTTGTGGAAGAACTCCTCCGAGGGCATGGACAGCCGCAGTCTGTCCCCGATGGCCACTGACGGCACGTCCCCCATCTCCAGATTCTCAACACCCTCCGTTCCTCCTTTTTTATACTCGGGAGAAGTCCAGTCTCCCAGCTCGTAGACATTGTCCCTGAGCTCCGACGACAGATGAGAGTAGAGAATATGGGACACGGACGACGGGGAGACACCGCCTGATGCTGTATGCCGTACGACAGCGAATATCAGCAGCTCCTGCACCGCCCGGGTAAACGCCACATAGGCCACGTTGACGGCATCTACGGCACTGTAGAGCATCTCCCTCCTGTAGTCATCGGCGAAGACCGTCTGTTCCAGACTGCTGCGGCACTCCAGAGGATAGACCGGCAGCATATCGAACGGAGGAACGGAAGAGCCGCACCATATATACTTGGCCGAATTGCCCCTGGAAGCGAATGGAATCTGCAGGTAGGGAATGATGACTGCCTTGAATTCAAGCCCTTTGGACTTGTGTATAGTAATCACGCGCAAGGCATCACGGCCCTCCGGAGCCGAGACGGAGCGGTCCGTGCCCTCGGAGTCCCACCAGCGGAGAAAACCCGTGACATCGGACCCCTCGGTACCCACGTATTCCAGAACGCAGTCCAGAAAAGCGTTGACAAATGCGGATCCGCCGTCCTCCTGGACACCGGAACGGTTACGGAGCAAGTTCTCGCAGATATTGTAGAGGGACTTATCCGATGCGGTGTCCCTGCCGGAGGCTATCTCTCTGAGACTGTCTACCGTACGGCGCACCGCGGCCGAGGAGGATATCCTCAGGGAATCCTCTGTCATGATACTGTACCCCGCCGCTATCAGCAGATCCGAGATTGCGGCGCCCTCGGCCCTGGTGCGGACCAGAAAGGCTATGTCGCCCGGACGGTAACCATGTTCCAGAAGAGTACGGACAGCCTCGAGTATCCCCTCCAGGTATGCGTCCTCCTCCATAACAGAATTATTGCCCTCGGTAAATGTGACCTTTATGTGACCTGACGGACGGCTGCTTCCCTCAGGGACAGCCTGGACGGCATCGGAGTAGATGCGGCCTATGAGCTCATCACCGGTCAAGGACCCCATGGCTCCGAAGAAGGAATTATTGAAGGAGACCACCTCCGCGGAGCTGCGCCAGTTGTAGGCCAGGGTCTCCTGACGGACCTTGCGCGGATCGAAACGCGAGGCTATCTCCGTATCCAGAAGACTCCAGTCAGAACCCCGCCAGCGGTAGATACTCTGCTTTACATCGCCTACTATGAGGCACGGATGACCGGCGTCCACGCTGTCACGGAGCAAGGGCTCGAAGTTATCCCACTGCATGCGGGATGTGTCCTGAAACTCGTCCAGCAGATAGTTGTCCAGCCGCGAGCCCACGCGCTCATATATAAAAGGAGTGTCACTGCCGTCGATGATGTCCGACAGGAAACGGGGAGTGTCGGAGAGCAGGACCAGGTTATTGCGGCGACAGTGGTCGCGGACCTGAGTCTCTATGTCGCTCAGGATGCCGGCGACAGAGAGATTGCGAAGAATCTCCAGCGCGGTGTAATATTTCTCGAACTCTTTCAGGCGCCCGGGGCTGGAAGCCCTTCGGACCAGGTCAGTCAGACCTGCCTGACAGGCGGCAGTTATATCCGGTATTCTGGCCCTGGCCGATGAGGCGCACCACTTCCCGGGGTCCACGTCCGCCATGCCGGCGAATGTATCCGAAGGGACTTCATAACGGCCGTCACGCAATTTGGCGAAATAATTCATGAACGAGCGGGAGCCTCCCTTGAAATCCGACGGCACCAGGTCATAACGGGACATTATAGCTGACGCCTCGTCAGCCATCCTGCAGCTCTCCTCGCGGAAATCCTTGACCACCTTGCGCATGACCTCCGCGCACTCTGCTATGGACGCCCTGTCCGCCAGCTCTATACCAGCCCCGCGGACGGCCAGCTTGAACGGTTCCTTGAAAAGCTCCGAGCCAAGACGCAGCAGCTGCGGCACGCTGTTCCAGTCCCGTCCGCTCTCCACAGCCTCCACTGACAGGTCTATGAGCCACTTGAGCAGCTCCTCGTTGTCATCAATCGAGTTCATAAGTCCGTCCACAGCAATGTTCAGTATGCTGTCATCGTTGATCTCCACATTGTAGGACGAGAAATGCCCTGTCTCCATGGCGAAAGCCCGCAGCACCTGCTGGAAGAAACGGTCTATAGTACTGATATTGAACAGTGAATAATCATTCAGAATGGCCGGAAGCAGGGCCGCCGCATGAGATCGGACAGCCTTTTCCACAGCCCCGGCAGTGCAGCCGCCGGCCTTCATGCCCGCAAATCTTCCCGTCTCCGCGAGTTCTTCCATAAACGGAGATTTCTCCCCTGAGGCTATCCGGTGCAGCTCCTCGAGAATCCTCTGCTTCATCTCTCCGGTGGCCTTGTTCGTGAATGTCACCGCCAGAATAGACTTGTAGCGGTCAATACCGCCGCTGAAAAGCATCCGCAGATACTCCCCGGTAAGCTTATGGGTCTTGCCCGACCCGGCCGACGCCTTGCATATCTCCAGCATATTCTATAATTTTATCTATCTGTTGCACAACGCAGTAAAAGGACAATACCCGCAGGCCGCCCCGTCCTCACAGGCAGTGAACGGCACTTCGGGATCCAGAATCCGGTCCATCAGCCCCCCCAGTTCCTGCGTGAACTCCTCATACTCGGACTTCATGGCCACGCGCCACGACTGGCCGCCGGTATACAGACTCCGCGTGTAGTATATCTCCAGCCGCACATTATCCACATCCTCCGTCACGGGGCTTTTCTCCCGGTTCCTGAGAATCAGCAGGTACAGCAGCAGTTGGAAGAAATGGCTGCCCGCGGCACGGGTGTCGCTCCGGAAGAGATCAGCAATCTCCCGGCAGTTGAAATGGTCTCCGCCTGTCTTGTAGTCGACGATCCTCAACTGCCCGCCGACACGGTCTATGCGGTCGAAAATACCCTGAATCCGCACCCGGTTTCCTCCTAGAGTAACGAAGGGCGCTGAATACCGCTCCTCCAGATCCACAACAGTGTCCACTCCGTCTCCAGCAGCACGGGCCGCGTCCACCTCCAGGGTCCGGGAGGCAAGCCTGGCCACCAATGCTCCTGCGATGCGGTTGCGTCCATTAATATCCTTGAGGCCCAACTCATCATGGAAGCCTTCCTCCACCAGGGAGGCTATATATCCCGAATCTGCTGACAGCCTCCTGAGCTCATCCCGGTCCACCTGCCTGTTCCTGAACGGCCCGTACAGCCGCTTCATAACAAAATGGTAGAGGGTCCCGAAGGCGGCGTTGTCCACTCCTTCGGACAGATCCTCAGGTTCTTCGAGTCCCAGGATATACTGATAATAGAAACGCATGGGGCAGCCCAGCCACATCTGGAGTGAGGAATTGGAATAGGTCATCTCCCGCAGCCGCTTAAGGTGCTCCCCGGTCTTTGGCACCGGGGCGACCTCCTGCAGGCTGTTGCCTGTGACTGTAAACGAGACGGTGCGGCGCCTTATTGGATAGCGGTAATGGTATTCCAGCTGCTTGATGTAACGGCTCTCCTCCCCCGAGCGCAGCCCTTCGCCGCGGCTGTCGGTCAACAGCCACACCCTGCGGGCCCTGCAGATGCTGCGGTAGAAATGGTAGGCGGATATCGAATCCTGGAACTCATAGGTCGGCAGGCCGAAGCCCCTGCGCAGATTGTAGGGGATCATAGATGCCGCGGTGTTGCGGGATGGGAAGGTACCCTCGTTGACGGAGAGAACGATAAGGTTCTCGAAGTCCAGAGCCCTGATCTCCAGAGGTCCCATAATCTGCAGTCCGTCCAGGGGCTCTCCGCTGAAGGGAATGGACACCGAGGCTTCCAGGCGGCGGAGCAGACGGAAATAGGTGTCCTTGCGCATGTCGATACTCAGGGAGTGCAGCAGGTTAAGACTGCGGCTGTAACCCATCAGGAACTCCCGGTCTATGCTGTCGGCTCCCTCCGCGACAGAGTCGAGAATGGAGCTCAAGTATTCTGAAACGGATTCGGATGCAGGGACTCCCGGTTCCGACGCATCCCTGAAAATGAGGCCCAGAAGCGGGATTTCCTCCCTGAGAGACTCTGCGTCAGGATAGATGGTATTCTCCCTTATTATCCTGTCTCTCATAACTTTAACCCGGTCCCTGAGAGCCTCGGTACCTCCGATGAAGGGATGAGCCAGAAGAGCCAGTACGTCCTTCCAGTAGAAACTGACCTGTCCGTTGCGGAGACGGAGCCGGTCCTGAAGGGCCGCCAGAGCGGAGACAAATGAGGATACATTGCTGTGAGCCAGGGAATAGCCCATGGTGACATTGACAGGCCTCACCTCCTCCGGCAGGGAGTTGAGCAGGGGGAACAGCAGCTGTTCGTCCGGCAGGAGCACGGCTGTCGAGAACAGATCCGACGAACCTTCCTCACGGACTATCTGCTTAAGGATATCATGGACATATTTCGCCTGACCGACGGCCGAAGGGACGGACACCGCTTCTATCAGCGGAGGAGCACTGCACAGCCCCCCGTCCTCCGGCAACGGATGCCGGGACGGATAGCGGGAGACATTGTCCTCCATGAACAGGGAGGATTTGTTGGCCGGATCCCGCACTGCATCTCCGTAATAGTCCCAGTAGAAATCCCCGCGGCCTATTTTCTGAAGAGTGTCCATGAGAGTCCTCTCGCAACGGTTGGGAGCATTCAGCCCTACAAAGACGGTCTGTCCCCAGCTCTCCAGGACCCGGATCAGGTCCTGGTCACCGTCCTTCAGACTTTCCGCCACCGAACGGTAGATCATGCCCTCGTAGGCCTCTCCCCTGCTCTCCAGCCGGGTTCTCAGCCCCGTGTAGATGGCGTACAGGCTGTCCCACATACCCAGGAACTGCTGCTCCTTGCGTCCTTCGCGGCAGGGTATGACCACACCCCAGAAAGAGGCTATGGCCTCACGCTGCGCCGGGCTCAGATAGCTGTAGCGGCTTTCAATCTCCTTGAGGTCACGGATGTTGGTAAAAAGACCTTCGGCATCGGCCATATACTTGTCGATGTCATCGAAGTCGCCCAGAATCACCTCTCCGCGGTAGATGAAATCGTCGAAGCTCTCGTCGTAACCGGGTACCTTCTCCCTGTAGACACTGTAGAGCCGGTGGAGAAGAGTGATGCGGTCAAGCGGACGCAGGCCGGAAAGCTCCGAGAACAGGTCGCTGATATTGGTTATCCGGGGAGCAAATATGGGTCTGTCCGTGCACTCGCCCAGATACCTGCGGAAGAACAGGGACGAGCGCCGGTTTGGAAATACAAAGCAGTAGCCGCGCATGTCCCCTCCTGTGAGGGAGTAGAACTGCCCGGCCACGCTTCTGAGAAACTCCTTTCGCATGTGCGGAGTCCTGCCGGTTGTTATTCGAGCCGCTTGCGGATGGCCTCGGCCTGAGCCTCATATCCGGGCTTGCCGAGGAGGGCGAACATATTCTTCTTGTACGCCTCCACTCCGGGCTGGTCAAAAGGATTGACTCCGAGGATGTAGGCCGAGATACCGCAGGCCTCCTCGAAGAACATCAGGAGCTCGCCGAGATTGTACTCGTCGATACGGTCCATCACTACCCTTCCCTGAGGTACGCCTCCGTCGATATGGGCCAGACGGGTGCCTGCCTCGGCCATCCTGTTGCAGTGCTCGAGGTGCATGCCGGTAAGGAAGTTGAGTCCGTCCAGGTTCTGGGGATCGTTGGTGATCACCAGCTCACGGCCTGCGTGCTCTACCGAGATCACGGTCTCGAAGAGCATCCTCTCGCCGTCCTGGATGTACTGGCCCATCGAGTGAAGGTCTGTGGTGAAATTCACAGAAGCAGGGAAGATGCCCTTGCCCTCCTTGCCCTCCGACTCGCCGAAAAGCTGCTTCCACCATTCGCCGACGTACTGGAGCTTGGGGTTGAAATTGACCAGAATCTCCACCTTCTTGCCGGCATCGTAGTGCTCGTTGCGGGCTGCGGCGTAGATGAGGGCGGGATTCTCCTCACTGCGCTCCGAGCAGCGGCGGGCCATGGCGGCGGCCCCCTTGAGCAGGGCGCGGATATCGTAGCCGGCCAGAGCTATAGGCAGAAGACCGACAGGGGTCAGGACGGAGAAACGGCCTCCTACATTGTCGGGAATCACGAAGGTACGGTAGCCCTCCTGGTCCGAGAGGCTCTTCAGGGCGCCGCGGGCCTTGTCGGTGACTGCCACGATACGGGAAGCCGCCTCTGACTTGCCGTAGCGCTCCTCGATGTGTTCCTTGATGACACGGAAGGCCACTGCGGGCTCGGTGGTGGTGCCGGACTTGGAGATTACCACAGCCGCCACGGACTTGTCCTGAATGTAGTCCAGCAGCTCGGCGTGATACTCCTCAGAAAGATTGAAGCCTGCAAAAACAACCTGGATGCCCTTCTGATTTAGAGCAAAAGAGTGCGACAGGGCCTCGAGGGCGGCCTTTGCTCCGAGATAGGAGCCGCCGATACCGATGACCACCGCCACCTGCACGCCCTTGTCCTTCCACTCCCCGGCGATGTCCTCGCAGCCTTTCACGATGGGCTCAGGAGTGTCCGAGGGCAGGTCGAGCCATCCTAAGAAATCATTGCCTCTGCCTTGTCTTCCCTGAAGCGTGTCGAAGGCGGTCATGGCCTTCGCGATATATTCCTTCGAGGGTTTGAAATTTACATTTACCATAACTGTTGTTTTATAAGTTGATTGTATATTGTCACATAAGGAAGTCCTGCAGGCCGCGCACAGCCTCCGCCGCGTTGCGTCCACCATAGAGGATGGAATAGACGGTATCCGCTATGGGCATGCTGACCTGAAACTTGCGGTTGATCTCGTGTATCGCCCTGGTGGCGTAATAACCCTCGGCCACCTGGTTCATCTCGAGGATGGCGGTCCGGACCGAGTAGCCCTTGCCGAGCATGCGGCCGAAGTTGCGGTTACGAGAGAAGGGGGAGTTGCAGGTCACCAGCAGGTCGCCCAGGTAGGCCGACATGGAGGTGTTGCGGCGGACGTCGGGATTGGTCACGTTTATGAACTCTTTCATCTCCCGGAAACAGCTGGCTATCAGCACTGCCATGAAGTTGTCACCATAACCGCAGCCGTAGCAGATGCCGGCGGCGATCGCGTAGACGTTCTTCAGGGCCGCTGCGTACTCGACCCCGTAGATGTCGGTGCAGGCGATCGTATTGACATAGTAGTTGCGGAAAAATCCGCAGAGATACTCGGCCACTTCCAGATACTTGGAGGACAGAGTGATGTAGGACAGCCGCTCCATGCTCACCTCCTCGGCGTGGCACGGACCGCTGATCACTCCTATCCGGTCGAAAGGCACACCGTAGTCCTGATGGAAATACTCGGCTACCGTCAGAAAGCGGTCACCCACAAATCCCTTGACGGCGGAAATCAGCAGCTTGCCGGCATAGGACGCCGTAATCTTGGCAACCTCGCCCATGAAATATGCCGAAGGAACCGCGAATATAAGTATGTCCGACTCCGAAACCACATAGTTGATATCGTTGGTCATGGTGAAACTGTCGGCGTCAAGTTCCACTGCAGGCAGATATTTGGAGTGATGGTGATACCGCTCGATATGCTCTATGGCACTGGTGTCGCGCATATACCAGTTAAGCTGCCGGCCGTTGTCGCTCAGCAGCTTGACCAGAGCCGTAGCCCAGCTTCCTCCGCCTATGACCCCGAAAACCGGATCATCCTTCATCTCCACTTCCCCTGCCTTTTCGTATACTGTATTTTTCATGCACTTGATATGTCTAACTCTTTTCTGCAAATATACGCAGAAACCGAGAGCAAAGGAAATTTATTTACTTTGCCGAGGTGCCACAGTATATGCGGCGCAGCCTCAATAAAAAAACATATCCCCCTCAACCCGCCCCCATCTGCGGGCCCTGAGATCCCGGGGACGGATGAGGAAATAGTACATCCCGCAATCGTAGAAGCGCAGCCCCCAGCGGTCATCCTCGTCTATCTGCAGCAGCGACATACAGCCCGGATGAGCCTGACGCACCTCTTCCTGATAAGGCTCGCCCAGTAGGATGTGGCCGTCGTCCCGCGGAGACTCCGCCCTGGCGAACAGCATCTCCTCCGCCGGTCTGAAAACGCTCTCGTCCGTTCCCTCCCAGCACATCTCATACGGTCGCAGGCCCTCCTCCCGCTCAGTGTACAGCACCGCCGGAGAATCATGGTAATCCAGGGGAGAGCCGCCATCCCCCAGAAAATAGTCTATCGGTGCGAAGAAGTACAGCATCCCCTTGTGCGGCAGCAGCCCCTCCGGATCCAGCCCCGCAATATCCGCACACCTGATCTGACACACGAACGTCAGCGGCTCCGGATACCTGCCGCCGTCCTCATCCTCCACCTCAATACAGGGATAGGCCATCCCTTCCGGCATATCGGGGGCACCCCACCAGTGGCTGCGGCCGGTGAGGTCCTTATCCGTTGTTCTTGTTGTAATCTGTATCGCCATAACTGTTATCCGTCAATCCTTAAGACAATTTATCGGCACCACATAGATACCGTCCGGCCTTCTGTATGCAGGACCTGTAGCCGTGACTATCATCATAAACGCCGGGGCCTTCTCAACCACTTCCTTTAACCTGAGAAGGTTCCTGACTCCTTCATCTATTAATTTATTTCCGCCCAATTTAATTTCTACTGCTGCCCAAGAGCCATCCGGAAGATGGATAACGGCATCACATTCCAGGCCATTGCCGTCCCTGTAATGACGCACTTCGCCTTTCATAACTCCGGAATAAATTACGAGATCCCGGACTACCATATCCTCAAAGAACAGCCCGAACGAATTGAGGTCCTTCATCAAATCATCCGGCGAGACACGAAGCGCCGCACATGCTATCGAGGTATCAACAAAATGCCGCGTCGGTGTTGAACGCACGGCAGCCTTGCTCCGTATATTTGGATTCCATGCAAGAATGTCCTCTATGATATACAGGTCCTTCAGTGCATCAAGATAATCATCGTAAGTCTTGGCATCAAATGCACTTCGGTTATTAGAGCGGATAATGTCCTGTATAATCGTCGCGGCCGGAGCCTGAGTCGATATGTTCCGGGCATAGCTTCTGAGAATCATCCTCAGCACCTCCGGCTTCCTGTTCCGGAACTTCTCGTTATCCGAATTCTCGAAATTAAACAGCCCTTCATAATAATTGGAAGTTATATCCAGAGCCACATCCTCATCATCCACCAATGACTGAGGCCAGCCGCCCCTGCAGAGCAGAAAAGCCGTTTTTCTGAGACTATAACCGTTGTTTTCAAAATAGACACTCCGACCTGGATTCATAAAAAGATCACTGATGGAGACCTTACCGTTCGATTCCAGCGACTCAAACAGACTCATAGGACGCATTTTTATCGGCACAATGCGACCTGCCCCGGAATGATGAACCTTAGTCTTGTCCTCCGGAGTCGAGCTGCCGGTAAGGATGAACTGGCCGAAACCGGCATTCTCATCCACACAATTCCGCACCTCGTCCCAGATCTGAGGCACAGCCTGCCATTCATCGATAAGCCTGGGCTTCTCCCCTTCCAGCACAACCCTCGGTTCCATGCGCGCAAGACTGATCTCGCTTTCCGTACTGAGTTTCCTCGCACTTTTTGCAAACCGCATGGCAGTCGTCGTCTTCCCGCAGAACTTCGGGCCTGCAATAAGCACCGCCCCGGAAGACTTCATTTTCCTCTCTATCTGAGACTCGATTATACGCTTTAAGTACTTGTCCATGGCATCTTGATTTTGTGCAAAGATAGCAAACGGTTTCAAAATTCCGCAATTTGAGGCAAATAAATTCCCGAAAATATTGAAATAAAATTCCGCAATTTGTGGAATAAACTCAGAAAACTTGACAAAATGACTTGAACTGAAAAAAGTTCACAGATTTGAGAGCATAAATCAAACGAGTCAATGAGAGAAAGACACAAGCGAGAC
>DHKFR23501__coassemble_935_pt1 | contig 22226 bp, 22 predicted proteins | sample DHKFR23501__metabat2_low_PE_038 | metagenome-assembled genome bin DHKFR23501
AAGGTGCCGGAGAAATCGCCTTTTCTCCACCACCTTCTCGATTTCGTTATATGCCAACCCACCCCAGAAACCTCTCTCGCCAGTTCTGCCCCGGATTTCCCTCCGGAAGGTGCCGGGGAAAGTAGCATTTGCCCGGCACCTTCTCGCCATGCCTTCTGCTGCAGCCCATTTATGGCCCCTTCCCGCCGGTATTCCTGTTTCCGGTTGACTGGAAGGTGCCGGAGAAATCGCCTTTTCTCCACCACCTTCTCGATTTCGTTATAAACCGACCGGCCTCAGAGGCCTCTCTCGCAGGCCCTGATCCGGATCCCTGTCCGGAAGGTGTCGACAAAAGTAGCATTTGCCCGTCACCTGCTCGCCATGCCTTCTGCTGCCGCCTCTTTACGGCCCCTTCCCGCCGGTATTCCTGTTTCCGGTTGGCTGGAAGGTGACGGAGAAAGCGCCTTTTCTACACCACCTTCTCGATTTCGTTATAAATCGACCGGCCTCAGAGGCCTCTCTCGCAGGCCCTGATCCGGATCCCTGTCCGGAAGGTGCCGACAAAAGTGTTATTTCCCCGGCACCTGCTATTCGGCGGCGGGGGTACGGAAGTCGAGGAAGCCCTCGGGGAGATGCATGCCGGCTACGAGCAGGTGCTGTTCGCGGGCGATGCGGAGCATGTGCTTGCGGGCGGCGACGGCGGCCTCCTGGTCCATGTCATAGGTGGCGCAGATCTCGGGATGGTCGAGCTGGAGGGCAAGACCGTGGATGATGTCGCCCCAGATGAGGATGTCATCGACGCGGAATACCGTATGGCCGGGAGTGTGCCCGACGGCGTAGAGAGCCTCCACACCGCACGGCAGGATGTCTCCGAACTCGAAGAGATGCAGGCGGTCACTGTAGGCGTTCATGGTCTGCACTGCCTGGGCGTTCCGGTCGGCGGGCATATTCATCCATGCGTCGTACTCGGGCTGGGAGGCGTAGACCTGGGCGTCGGTGTACACGGGAGCACCTTCGGCATCCAGCATCCCGCCGATATGGTCTCCGTGAAAATGGGTGAGAAACAGGTAATCCACATCCGCAGGAGTCAGCCCCAGCGAATCAAGACCGCGGCGTATACCTCCGTCTGGCAGTCCGAGGCCGGTATCGAAGAGCAGAACCTTGCCGTCCTTGCGCACTAAGAAGGCGCTCATCGAAGAAGGTACAGCATCCTCAATCCCGAGGGATGCCACTAATTCGGGAGAAGCATCGGGGAAGATGGAGAGTGACTGACCGGTGTCCCTGTCGCACAGCCAGATGATCTCAGTTTCAGATTTGCCGGAAGAGCATCCGCCTGCAAACAGCATCGCAGCGGCGGCGGTGATCAAGATAATTCGTTTCATGGCAGATAGTGTTGATGTTTCTGCAAATTTACATTTTCCGCCGTAAATAGAAATAGTACGCTATGCCGACTCCGTCAGCCAGGGCCCATCCGATGGGTATGGACCACCAGATACCGAGAACGCCGACAGAAGGAATGGCCGCGAGGATGTAGGCCAGCGCGACGCGGGTGCCGAGCGAGAGGACGGTCAGCACCACGGACATGGCCGGCATGCGGATGGCGCGGTAGTAGCCGTACAGCAGGAAGAGGATGCCGATGCCGAAGTAGAAGGAACCCTCCACCCGCAGGTACTGCACTCCGAGATGGATGATTTCCGCCTCTTCCGCCCGCACGAAGATGAGCATCAGCGGCCGTGCCAGCAGAAAGACCAGGAGCGAGACAGCCAGAGAGAAAAGCACCGATATCAGGAATGCGCTCCGGACTCCCTTCCGTATCCGCCCCGACTTGCCAGCGCCGTAGTTTTGCGCAGTAAACGTGGAGAACGCATTGCCGAACTCCTGCACCGGCATATAGGCGAACGAGTCGATCTTCACCGCCGCCGCAAAAGCCGCCATCACCGCCGTTCCGAAGGTATTGACCAGCCCCTGCACCATCAGTATGCCGAAATTCATCACCGACTGCTGCACACAGGTCAGCGTCGAGAAGGAAGCTATTTCCCTCACTGAGGCACCGTCCAGCCGCATATCCTCCCTCCGTAACCGCAGTTCCGGCCGCCTGCACAGCACATAGACCATCAGCCCGAGCGCCGATACCCCCTGAGCCGCCACCGTCGCCAGAGCCGCACCGCCTACCCCCATGCCGAAGCCGAGTATGAACAGCAGGTCCAGAGCGATATTGAGCACCACAGAGACTCCGAGGAACCACAGCGGAGTGACCGAGTCCCCGACCGCCCGAAGCAGGGCCGCATAGAAATTGTAGAGGAAAGTGAAAGGGATGCCGCCGAAGATAATGAGCAGGTACAGCCGCAGCATATCGTATATCTCCGCCGGCACCTGGAGCAGCCTCAGAATCGGGTCAATGAGGGCAAACGACGCCACAGTGAGGGCAGCCGTCACACCCCCGATCAGCACCAGCGACACGTAGATACTGCGCCGCAAGCCGGACATGTTCCCCGCTCCGAACTGCAGCGAGAACACCGTCCCGCTGCCCATCGCCAGGCCCAGCAGCACCGATATCAGAAACGTCATCAGGCTGTAGGCCGACCCGACAGCTGCCAGCGCATCGGAGCCTATACACCGTCCTACTATCAGGGTATCAGCGATATTATAGCACTGCTGCATCAGCGAGCCGAGCATCATCGGCAGGGTGAATCGCAGCAGCGTGGAAGTGATGCCGCCAACAGTGAGGTCTCCGGTACGGGTCGTCATCTACGGAAAATTTGCGGTCAAATATACTGAAAATTTTACCTTCAAAATATTTTTACGTTTTCGACACCTTTATTCCGATAATCATGCGTAGCTTTACGGGAAAATACATAAAGCCATGAGGGGAAGAAATCAACATCTATGTTTTACTTCACACAAGGAAGTACTCTGCAGAGACTACTCTGACTACGCAACACTGTTCAACTGCATCGCGCAGGGCATCATTAACACCAACAGCAAGCTCCTGTCCTACAGCATTATGTCCAACCATGTGCATTTGGGAGCAATTACAGACAAGTCATCCGGCCTGATTCAACGCATCCGCTCCTCCTACACCCAGATGTTCAATCACAAATACGGACGGAAAGGACAGCTCGGCGACCCGTCGTATTTCCAGCTGAACCTCGAAGGACGCATCCACATCGCCGCCTGTCTGAGCTACATCTCGCGCAATGCCTGGCATCACGGGGTATGCGCCAATCCTTTCGATTACCCCTTTTCATCTGCCAATCTGTACTTCAAGAAGAGTACCTCCATCCTGCCATGTACGGAACTTACGCAGGACGCCGCCCGAAGAGCCAGACTGGTAAGAGAGAACAATGTCATCCCGAAAAGCTTGTCATTCGACCGGTTCGGCCAGATATCTCCCGCCGACATCGTGGAGACTGACATCGTTGAGGGATACTTCGGATCATACAGGGCGTTTGACTTCAATCTTCATAGAGTCAACTACGATAAGTGGAAAGAAGAGCAGCTTTCTGAAAATCCCGACGTTCCGCACATTGACCTACAGACTGTCGAGCCGCTTATGTCACCGGACCAGATAGCGGCCGTGCTGAAAAAAAGCCCGGGATGGGTTTCCGATGTACCTGTTTCCGATCTCGAGCTTTGCCGGATTATCGACAACGAACTTATAAGGCAGTTCCACGTAAGCAGTTATGCTCATCTGACCCGGGAGCAGAAACTCGAAATCTGTGACATACTCAGAGACGACCTGCATTATCTTCTTCCGGACAAACAGATTGCCAGGTGCCTGGCAATAGATGCGGAAAGCGTGCGGAAGAGAATGTGGCGGTAAATGGCATGGCAAGCAGGTGCCGGAGAAATGCCGCTTTTGTCGGCACCTTCCGGACAGGGATCCGGATCAGGGCCGGCGAGAGAGGTTTCTTGGGTGGGTCGGCTTATAACGGAATCGAGAAGGTGGTGGAGAAAAGGCGCTTTCTCCGTCACCTTCCAGTCAACCGGAAACAGGAATACCGGCGAGAGGGGGCTGTAAAGGTGCTGCAGCAGAAGGCATGGCGAGAAGGTGCAGGACAAATGCCGCTTTTGTCGGCACCTTCCGGAGTGGGATCCGGGGCAGGGCCGGCGAGAGAGGTCTCTGAGGCAGGTCGGGTTATAACGAAAAAGAGAAGGTGGTGGAGAAATGCCATTTTCACCGTCACCTTCCAGTCAACTAAAATCAGGAATACCTGCGGGAAGAGCATAGGAAGGTCAGGAATTGAAGGTATGACTGGAAGCAACTGGGATACCGGCAGGATACTAATCAGCGGTAGACACAAAGATAACCTCCGAAAGGACTAGCCGCCCTCGGCTCTAGAGGGAGGGGCCCGCCGCGAAGCGGTGGGAGGGCCTGGTCCTTTCGGAGGTTATCTTTGTGTCGTCCTAAGCGGAAACGTCTACGGCAGAGCGAGGAACGCGCAGGCAAATGCCAGGATGGCGTAGAGCTCGGGGAACACGGCGAGAATCATGGTGCGGGAGAAGACGTCGTGTCCGTTGGACATCTCGTTGATACCGTTGCTGACGAGGCTGGCCTGCTTGATGGCGGACCACAGACCTACGAAACCGAGGGCGAGACCGGCTGCGCACATAGCCAGTCCCTGGTTCATGGTGAGGACGGTCGAAGCTTCTTCCATCGAGCCGAGGCTGCTCAGCATCAGGAAGAATCCTGCGAATCCGTACAGACCCTGGGTCGAAGGAAGCACGCCGAGGAGCATTGCCTTACCGAACATATCGGGTTTCTTCTTGAGGCCCGCTACAGTGGTGTTGCCGGCCATTGTCACGCCGATGGCGCTGCCGATGCAGGAAAGTGTCAGCATTATGGCCATGCCGGCGTAAGCTAAAATCAAAGGTGTTGACATAAGATTGAAGTGTTATTATTTGTTATTACTATATGATTTCAATGGTCTGTAGGCCCTTCCGCCTCCCTCGAAGCCCACATTCTTGTAGAACTCCACGAAGGTCAGACGGACCGGGTGTACGAATGCTCCGAGGCACGACAGGCCCATGACGGCCAGATGCCCGAAGATGAGGAATATGACAGTAACCGGCCAGCCCACATAGGGGATGCCCGAGAGAGTCATGGCGATGGAATTGATCACCAGGGCGAGTATACCTCCCGTCGTACCCAGTCCGAACAGACGGATGTACGAGAGCATGTCGCCGAAGATGCTGGTGATGTCGTAGAGGGAGACGATGCCCTTGAGCGGACGCATCAGGAAGAACTTGGCCGGCTTGCTGCAGAACAGCACCAGTACCAGTCCTCCGAAGACCAGTACCTGCGCCACCACGTGGGGCAGCAGTTTGGACCCCATCTGCGAGCCGGCGTATGCGCACGCGGCCCACACGATGAGCATGCTCCAGCCCACCTCGGTCAGCGCCTCGTCCCACCGCCGCTTGGAGAAGGCGAATATGGCCTTGAGCATCCTCGCGAACACTATCTGGAACAGTCCGAAGATGATGGCGAACCAGAACATCTTCAGGTCCGAGAAGAACAGGGCCTTGATATTGTCCGGCATGGGCAGGATATCGGCCAGCTTCATGCCGAAGAACGTTCCGGAGAACAGCGGCAGGATGATCGAGCCGACCCCGAGCCAGGCTATCAGCTTGCCGTAGCCGCTGAACTTGGGCAGGGCCAGGGCCACGGCGATGCCGGTGATGAGCAGTATCAGTCCGTAGCCCATGTCTCCGAGGCAGAAGCCGAAGAAGAGCATGTAGAACGGGGCGAAATACGGAGTCAGGTCCAGCTCGTCGTAGTTGGGCAGTTCGTAGAGGCCTCCGACGGGCTCGAAGAGACGGGCAAACCAGTTGTTGCGCAGTTTGATGGGCGGATTGTCCGTGCCCTTAGCCGCCTCGGCCTGCCAGTAGACGGTGCAGGGCCCGTGCTCCAGGTACTCCTGCACTGCGGCATCGTCAGCAGTGGGAGCGAAGCCCTCCACCACGCTGATCGTTCCATCGCCCTCTAGGAGGGAAGAGGTTCCGGCCAGATGCAGGTCCAGCGAGGCAAATGTCCTGTCGGCCAGTTCCGTAAGTTCAGATGAACGGGATGCGTATCCCAGGGCCTCTGCCACCAGCCGATCATTCTCGGAGCGGAGAGCCTGTATCCCGGCCTGCACCTGTGAGGCAGGGCGGGGGGGCAGCTGGGTCTCTTCGGCTGCGGGGAGTCCGGCTGCGTCCATATCATCACCGGCGGAGTCCGTCCGGGTCAGTACGACGAAACAGGTGTTCCCGTTGCCGCGGGCCAGCACCTGCATGGGATACTGCTCTTCCCATGAGGGTGAGAACCGCTTGTCACTGACACAGTAGAAATGCGGAGTGAGTCCGGCAGCCCGCAGTCTGTCCACATCCGAGGGAGAGAATTCTCCCCAGGGCAGGGCCTTCAGGTATTCTTTCTCCAGGGCATCCAGCTCCGAGGCGATCTCTTCCCTGCGGGCCGCATTGCCCTCGAAGGCATTGAGAAGTTCCTCGGCGGACAGATCCCCAGCAGGAGGAACTGTGCTGTCCCCGGCGGATGCGGACGCCTCTGGGCGCTCCTTTGCCAGATCATGCAGGGACGCTGCGGCAGCCCGGCACCTTCCGATAAGGGAGGTCATCTCCCTGGAGGCATCGTCAGTGCCGGTGACGGAGCGGGTGATGTCCACCATCCCGAGCTCCTGCACACCTGACAGAAACCGTTCCAGGTCCCCCGACAGGAGGATCATGGAGTATTTGGTCATTTTCGTTATCATAGTGCTTCCTCCTCTGCTTCTAAGTCGTGACGGTTCTTGACTATCTTCTGGGAGGCCTTGGAGAGGTTCTCCTCATCTTCCAGATAGCGCTTGATCTTGAGGATAGCCTCATTGTACCCTGGTATCTGCACCTTCTCGTACAGATTGACCTTCTGGGTGGTCTTCTTGCGGGAGAAGTCCAGGATGCGGCTCTTCTCGGAGCAGATCTCGGACTCTATCCCGAGGCGGGCGAGGTCCTTGAGTATCTGCACTCCGTCGCTGTACCACAGGGGCTTCTGGAAGAGGTTGAACTCCCGGACATCGTAGATGACATCCTTGAGCTCAGGTATCCTCACCCCCGCGAACTTGGCCGTGACCAGCTCCACGTCCCGCACCGAGATGAGCCCCGGCTCGAACTCATTCCAGAGTCCGGACAGGTAGCTGTACCTCTCCAGCGCGGCCGAGAGCTCCTCCAGCAGCTCGTCCGAGCGCCTTTTGGCCTTCTTGACCTCCAGACGCAGGGCCGCCTCCTTGTTCTTCAGGGTAGGCAGGGCCCGGGTGCGGATCTTCAGCTGCTTGCCCAGCTCGCCGAGCGACGTCTTGTTATATTGGAATTTAATCATTTTCTTTCCAGTATTTCACTATGAGTGCTTCCTTGATACCTGTCTCTGCCTTGGTGAAATACTTGCCGAAGAGCTCCCAGGCGGTGTCGAGCATCTCGTTGATGGGGATGTTGACGTCGATGGCCAGGAGCCGGGTGGAGTAGTCCTTGGCGAAGGCGAGGCAGCGGTTGTCGTAGTCGCTGAGGTCGAAGCCGTTCTCGAGCTTGGTCTTGGCGTTGGCGGCGTCGGCGTAGAGGCGGACGGCGGTGTTCATCACCTGGTTGTGGTCCTCGCGGGTCTTCTTGCCGATAACCAGCTGTTTCAGACGGGACAGGGAACGGAACGGGTCCACGATGACCTTGCCTGTGTCGCTGTCCTGACGCAGGAAGAGCTGACCCTCGGTGATGTATCCGGTGTTGTCGGGTATGGCGTGGGTTATGTCCCCGTCGTTGAGGGTGGTCACGGCGATGATGGTGATGGAGCCTCCGGCGGGCAGCTGCACGGCCTTCTCGTATATCTTGGCTAAGTCAGAGTACAATGAACCGGGCATCGAGTCCTTCGACGGTATCTGGTCCATACGGTTGGATACAATAGACAGGGCATCGGCATACAGGGTCATGTCGGTCAGCAGCACGAGGACCTTCTCATTCTTGTCCACGGCAAAATACTCGGCGGCCGTCAGGGCCATGTCCGGTATCAGCAGGCGCTCCACGGGGGGCTGCTCGGTGGTATTGACGAAGCTGATAATCTTGTTCAGGGCACCGGCATTCTCGAACATGTTCTTGAAATACAGGTAGTCATCGTTCGAGAGACCCATGCCGCCGAGGATGATCTTGTCCACATCGGCGCGGAGGGCCACCATGGCCATGACCTGGTTGTAGGGCTGGTCCGGGTCGGCGAAGAAGGGTATTTTCTGTCCCGATACGAGGGTATTGTTCAGGTCAATGCCGGCGATACCGGTGGGAATCAGCTGAGAGGGCTGCTTCCTCTTGTAGGGGTTGACCGACGGGCCTCCGATGTAGCGGCGCTCTCCCTCGACCTCCGGGCCTCCGTCGATGGGGTGGCCGTAGGCATCGAAAAAGCGTCCTGCCAGCTCGTCGCTGACGTTGAGGGCGGGCGGCTCGCCGAAGAATGTCACCTCGGCGTCGGTCGGGATGCCCTCGGTGCCCTCATAGACCTGGAGGGTGACTAAGTCGTCCTTGATCTTCACCACCTGGGCCAGACGTCCGGCTACTGTGGCTAACTCGTCGTTGGAGACTCCCTGTGCCCTGAGCGACACGGTAGCTTTGGTGATGGCCTCGAGCTGAGTGTATATCCTTTGAAATGCTTTATTTGTCATGGCTGATGTATTTGTTGATCTGTTCGAGGTATCTGTTGAAATCGTCACTGCGGAACTCCGAGTAGTTCATCTGGCGGAAGAGGTTGATCACCTCCTTGTACCAGGTGGAGCATTCTTCGAAGGTCTCGAAGTCATGCTCTGCGTGGCATACGTCTAAGACCTTCTCTAACATGAACTCCTGCCTCTCGAGGGGAGTGGAGGCGTCTATGCGGTCAAATGCATCCTGCTGCAGGATGATGTAGTCGATCAGCTCCGACTTCCAGTAGCGCTCGTGGTAGCTGACGGGCACTCCGTCGTCTCCGAGGATGTTGATCTGCTCGAAGGCTTCCTTTCCTCTGAGCACTAAGTTCTTGGCCTCGAGGACCATGTCTACCCATCTGGGGGAGATCTTCTCCTTGAGGAAGGTGACGATTTCGGGATATTCGAGGTATTTCGAATAGGAGTCTATGGGGTCTACGGCGGGGTAGCGCTTCTTGTCGGCGCGGTTCTGCGAGAGGGCGTAGAAGCAGCGGGCAGCCTTCTTGGTGGACTCGGTCACGGGCTCCTTGAGGTTACCTCCGGCGGGGGACACGGTGCCGATGAATGTTACGGAGCCGGTCTGTCCGTTGTTGAGCACCACAGCTCCGGCACGGGCGTAGAAGTTGGATATGATGGACGAGAGGTCCACGGGGAAGGCGTCGGCTCCGGGCAGCTCCTCCATACGGTTGCTCATCTCCCTGAGGGCCTGTGCCCAGCGGGAGGTGGAGTCGGCCAGCAGAAGGACCTTGAGGCCCATGGCCCTGTAGTACTCGCAGATGGTCATGGCGGTGTAGACGGATGCCTCTCGGGCGGCTACGGGCATGTTGGAGGTGTTGCAGACGATGGTGGTCCTCTCCATCAGGGAGCGTCCGGTGCGGGGGTCGACTAACTCGGGGAACTCGGTGAAGATCTCCACCACCTCGTTGGCCCTCTCTCCGCAGGCCGCCATCACTATCACATCGGCCTCGCCCTGCTTGGCTATGGCGTGCTGGAGCACTGTCTTTCCGCATCCGAAAGGCCCGGGGATGAATCCGGTACCGCCCTCCGCGATGGGATTGAAGGTGTCAATGCACCTCACTCCGGTCTCCATGATGCGCCAGGGACGGGGTTTTTCCCTATAGGCGGTGATGGCCACCTTGACCGGCCATTTCTGGATCATGGTTACGGGATGCTCGTCTCCGGCGGCGTCGGTCAGTACGGCGATGGTGTCGCTGGCCTTGTATGAGCCGGCGGGGACGATGGATTTTACTTTATAGGTGTCCTTGAATGAGAACGGCACCATGATCTTGTGGGGCAGCCAGCCTTCCTTGACCTCTCCTAACCAGTCGGCTGCCCGTACTTCGTCTCCGGGTGCCGCTATCGGGGTGAAGTCCCACTCACGGTTCACGTCGATAGGGGCGGTGTACTCTCCGCGTTTGAGGAAGACTCCCTCCATGGTGGCGAGGTTGTTCTGCAGGCCGTCGAAGTTGCTCGACAGCAGGCCGGGACCAAGAGTAGCCTCAAGCATGTGCCCCTGGAACTCGGCCTTGTCCCCGCACCTTAGTCCGCGGGTGCTCTCGTAGACCTGCACCGATGCCCTGCGTCCGGTCACCTTGATGACCTCGGCCATGAGCCTCGCATCTCCGAGCGAGATGTAGCAGATCTCGTTCTGCGAGACAGGTCCGTCGACTTCCACGGTAACTAAGTTGGAGATGATGCCCGTTACTTTACCTGTTGTGTGTCTGATAGGATCCATATATTTTGATATTTATTGTCTTAGTTGAAATCAATGCCTTTGAATGTGCCCCTGACCTCGTCCACGTAGCGGCGGAAGAGCTCCGCGCCTTTCTCCCGGTCGAGCGAGCTCCAGCGGCCCACGATCATCCCCTTGGCTAAAAAGCCTAAGATGACGTCCATGTCGAAGTAATGGAATGTGGTCATCTCCGTGATGCGGTCCCAGCGATACCGGTCCAGCATGTGCTCTCTCTCGAAGAGATCCGGATGCTGGAATATCTGCAGCAGGGCAGGGTAGTCCTCCCCGGCGCTTTCGGTCTCTCCTACGGAGTATTTTTCGGGGTCAATGCCCTCCTTCCCGGCCAGATACCTGGTCTGCGAGTTGCGGATCTTGCGGTCCAGTTCGTACCAGGAGCGGATGAATGTGTTTTTCTGCCGGGCGGCGGCCCTGTAGAGATGCCTGCTCAGGTGCGAGGTGTCGGCTCCGAACTCGAGCCAGTCCACTGCGCGGCGGTCCTTTGCGCAGAGCTGCTCCTTTATGGAATCTGCCAGCTCCCGGTATGAGAACTGACCGGAGGTGAAGTCAGGCAGCAGGTCGGGCAGGCCGGCTATGATATAATGGTAGTTGTTCATCTTTCACCGGTCTACGGGTTAGCCGAACAGGAGCTTGCGGGTGGCCGGACGGAGGTATTCGGTGAGAATGCTCTCGAAGTCTCCCTCTGCGAAGCTGATCATGTAGCCTCCGTCGCGGGGGCCAATCCTGAAGCCTCCGGCTATCTGGCGGGAGAAGCTGACGCTCACTCCCTCTCCCATTACAGCTGCGGCTTTCTTCTCGAACCATGCTCCGAGCTCTTTCTGCTGTGAGGCGGGGAGCACGACGTCCAGTCCTGCGGGTACGGGATCCGCGGCGTTGAATGCCTTGGCTATGGTGACGAGAAGGGTCTTGATGAGCTCGGGATCCTCCAGGTTCTGCTTGACGCCGGCTGATACGGCCTTGGTGATGATGATGTTCTCGATCTGCTGGCGGATGGCGGAGATGGTCTGGGACGAGGCCATCCGGATATCGCCCTCCACCCGGGTGCGCAGTTCCTCGGCCTCCTTGCGGGCGGCTTCGAGTATTCTGTCGGCTTCCTTGCGGGCTTCTGAGATTATCTGTTCTGATTCTTTTGCTGCGGCGGCCTTGAGAGCCTCGGCCTCCTGTTTTCCTTTTGAAAGTCCCTCGTTGTAGAGCTTGTCGGTGAGTTCTTGCAGCTTGTTGTCCATATCGGGTGCTTTGTTTTAAAATTCTTTCAAAATTAGTAAATCTTTCGGATATTCTGTACAAAAAACAACACAAAAAAAGTGCCGCTCATCTGGCGGCACTTCAGTAAATCTGTTAAAATCCTGTCAGTCCTTCCTAACCTAGGAATCCGAGCAGGATACCTGCGGCGACGGCTGAACCGATCACACCGGCTACGTTCGGACCCATGGCGTGCATCAGCAGGTGGTTGGTCTTGTCGTACTGCAGACCTACCAGCTGGGATACACGGGCGGAGTCCGGTACAGCGGATACTCCGGCGTTTCCGATGAGAGGGTTGATCTTGTTGCCGGGCTTGAGGAAGATGTTGAAGATCTTCACGAACATCACACCGCCGAAGGTAGCTACCATGAAGGAGAACGCTCCGAGGATGAAGATGTAAACGGACTTCATCTGCAGGAACTTGTCGGCCTGGGTGGAGCATCCTACGGTCAGACCGATGAGGATGGTCACGATGTCGATCAGCGGTCCGCGTGCGGTCTCGGCCAGACGGCGGGTAACACCGCTCTCCTTGAGGAGGTTACCGAAGAAGAGCATACCCAGCAGAGGGATACCCGAGGGCACGATGAATGCAGTAACGAGGAAGCCGATGATAGGGAAGAGCTTCTTCTCTGTGGGGGATACCGGACGGGGCGGCTTCATCCTGATGAGTCTCTCCTTCTTGGTGGTCAGCAGCTTCATGATAGGTGGCTGAATCACAGGAACGAGAGCCATGTAGGAGTATGCCGACACGGCGATGGCACCCATAAGGTCGGGAGCAAGTCTCGAAGAGAGGAAGATGGCGGTAGGGCCGTCAGCGCCTCCGATGATACCGATTGCACCGGCCTCTGCAGGGGAGAATCCCAGGGCGAGGGCCACGGTGTAGGCTCCGAAGATACCCAGCTGGGCGGCGGCTCCGATGAGCAGCAGCTTAGGGTTGGAGATCAGGGCGGAGAAGTCGGTCATCGCACCGATTCCGAGGAAGATCAGAGGCGGGTAGAAGCCCTTGATCACACCATAGTAGAGTATGTTCAGCACAGAGCCTTCCTCATAGATGCCGACCGATAGGCCTGGGAAGAGGGGGATGTTGCCGATGATGATACCGAATCCTATAGGAACCAGGAGCATGGGCTCCCACTCCTTCTTGATTGCGAGGTAGATGAACATCAAGCCAATGCAGATCATCAGCAGGTATGTCCATTCAAAATTCGCAAATCCGGTATATTGCCAGAATTGTCTTAAATTTTCACCAATCATACTATCCTATAATAGCTAAGGGCGTTCCTTCCATTACGGAGTCGCCTTTGTTGACTTTAATACTCTTGATTACACCGTCAGCGGTAGCCTCCACTACGTTCTCCATCTTCATAGCCTCGAGAACCATAATCTTCTGGCCGTTCTTTACGGTGTCGCCTTCCTTCACGCACACTTCCAGGATAACACCGGGAAGGGGAGATGATACGGTTGTACCGCCGGCTGTGGGAGCGGGAGCTGCTGCTGGTTTAGGAGCGGCAGCCGATACAGCGGGTGCGGCGGTTGCGGTTTTCACTACTTTGATGGCGGTAGGCTTCACGATGGGTTTCTCAAACTCTACCTTGTAGTTGGAGCCGTTGACCTCTACCGATGCCACTGACTCCTGTACATCGTTGATGACCACATTGTAGTCATTGCCATTGATTTTGAGTTTATATTCTTTCATGGTCTGTATTATTATCTTTGGTTCTTTTTAACTGTGGGTACCTGACGGAGAGTGTAGATCTTCGAGCTCCAGGGCGAGTAGCTCCTGTCGGTGTGGCTCATGGTGATGGTCAGGCTCTCGTTGTCGTGGGCCTCGCTCTCCTCGTGGAAGAGGTGGAGGGCTACGGCTATGGCTGCGTAGGTCTCGCCTGAGGTCTCCTTCACGTTGACTGCCTCCTCACCTGTTCCTGCTGCGGCTGCTGTGGACTTCCGGTTCAGCTTGTTGACAGCGATGTGTCCGGTGAACTTGAAGATGAAGCAGAGGATGATGAGGGCGCAGAACACTACGAGCATGGCTGTAAGTGTAAGAATCCATCCGCCCGGGTCCTCTCTCGCCATTATCTGGCTCTTGGTCTCCTCGTCCACGCCGGCGTTGTTGGTGCTGGGAGAGGTCCAGGGCATGATGCCCCAGCCCTCGCCGCTGCCGTCGTTGGAGCCTATGCCGTCTTCGATACGGCCGTAAGACTGGTCCACGCCGAGGTTCTTGGGCACTGCTATCTTGTCGATGACAGTACGTCCGTCGCTGGCCACGAAGTAAACAGTATCAGACTCTTCCAGGGTGAAGTTGATGTGGAAGGTTCCGTGGTAGGGGTTATTGTCTGCCCAGAAGAGGACGTGCTGGCGGGGTTTGATCTGGGTCAGCACGTCTCCCTTGGGGATGATGTATTTCCTGAGGTCGTTCGGATCGTTGGACAGGAAGCATCCGCCGATATCCACCGTACCGTAGGAGGTGTTGAAGAGCTCGAACCAGCCGTTGTGGAAGCCGAAATCGTCCTCGAAGTTGGTCTCATTGTGGATGAGCAGCTCGTTCAGACGCATATCGCTCTGGCTCTGGGCACTCAGGGTGAACACGGACAGAGTAACTGCGAGACCCGACACCAATATGAATCTAAGTTTGTTCATTTCAGTCGGTTTGATGTGTTACAAAGGAAGATTGTCATGCTTCTTGGCAGGGTTGCTCAGCTTCTTGGTTGAGAGCTGCTCAAGGGCGCGGATTACGCGGAAGCGGGTATTTCGGGGCTCGATGACATCGTCGATGTAACCGTAGCTGGCTGCCTTGTAGGGGTTGCAGAAGAGATCGTTGTACTCTTTCTTCTTGGCAGCTGCGAGCTCGGCGCGCTTGTCGGGATCCTCGATTGCCTTGATCTCCTTGGAGTAGAGCACCTCTACGGCACCGTCGGCACCCATCACGGCGATGTTTGCAGTAGGCCATGCGTAGTTGATGTCGCCGCGGAGCTGCTTGCAGCTCATCACGATGTGCGAACCGCCGTAGGACTTGCGGAGGGTAACGGTAACTTTGGGTACTGTGGCCTCACCGTAAGCGTAGAGCAGCTTGGCTCCGTGAACGATGATTCCGCCGTACTCCTGCTGGGTTCCGGGCAGGAAGCCGGGAACGTCCACGAGGGTTACGATGGGGATGTTGAAGGCGTCGCAGAAACGTACGAAACGTGCGGCTTTTCTCGAAGAGTTGATGTCGAGCACGCCGGCCAGGTACTTGGGCTGGTTGGCCACGATACCCACGGATGTACCGCCCATGTGAGCGAAGCCGATGATGATGTTCTTGGCGTAGTCCTTGTGAATCTCGAAGAATTCTCCGTCATCCACGATGCCGCCGATAACATTGTACATGTCGTATGCCTCGTTGGGGCTGTCGGGTATGATGGAGTTGAGTGAATCCTCAAGTCTCTCGATGGGGTCAGCGGTGGGCTTGTAGGGAGGTTCCTCCATATTGTTCTGAGGAATGAAGGAGAGGAGCTTGCGGATGATGGCGATGGCATCCTCCTCGGAGTCGGCGGCAAAGTGTGCTACACCGCTCTTGGAAGCGTGTACGGACGCACCGCCGAGCTGCTCCTGTGTAACGACCTCGCCGGTTACAGACTTAACCACAGCGGGACCGGTAAGGAACATATAGCTGGTACCCTTGGCCATAATGTTGAAGTCGGTCAGGGCGGGAGAGTAAACCGCACCGCCGGCGCAGGGACCGAGGATGGCGGAGATCTGAGGGATGACACCCGATGCGAGGATGTTCCTCTGGAATATCTCGGCGTATCCTGCGAGGGCGTTCACGCCTTCCTGGATACGTGCTCCGCCGGAGTCGTTCAGACCGATGACGGGAGCGCCCATCTTCATGGCCTGGTCCATGATCTTGCAGATCTTCAGAGCGAGGGTCTCGGAAAGGGATCCGCCGAATACGGTGAAGTCCTGTGCGAAGACATATACGAGACGTCCGTCGATAGTACCGTAGCCGGTAACCACGCCGTCACCGAGGAATGTGGTCTTGTCCATTCCGAAGTTGGTGCAGCGGTGGGTGACGAACATGTCGAATTCCTCGAAGCTGCCTTCGTCGAGGAGCATGGCGATCCTTTCGCGGGCAGTGTATTTGCCCTTCTGGTGCTGAGAGTCGATTCTCTTCTGGCCACCGCCGAGGCGGGCCTTCTCACGAAGCTCTATCAGCGCTTTTACTTGTTCAAGCTGTTGGCTCATAACTTAATCTTTCGGTTATTAATTAGTGTTTCGGTTATTTGTTGTTGGGATCCTCGCACAGCTCTGTGAGCACGCCGTGGGTGGACTTGGGATGGAGGAATGCGATATTGAGGCCCTCTGCGCCTTTGCGGGGAGCCTTGTCAATGAGTCTTACGCCCTTGGACTCCATCTCGTTGAGGGCGTTCTGTACACCGTCCTTAACGCTGAATGCGAGGTGGTGGATGCCTTCGCCCCTTTTCTCGATGAAGCCGGCGATAGTTCCGTCAGGAGAGGTGCTCTCGAGCAGCTCGAGCTTGGTCTGTCCGATTTTGAAGAAAGCGGTTCTTACTTTCTGGTCGGGAACCTCTTCGATAGAGTAGCATTTGAGGCCCAACATGTTCTCGTAATAAGGAATAGCCTCGTCCAGAGACTTGACGGCGATTCCGAGGTGTTCGATATGTGACAGTTCCATAATAAAGTATTTTTAGAGTTGTTTATTCTTCGTCAGCCAGTTCCATGGTGTGGTAGACGTTCTGAACGTCATCGTCGTTCTCAAGCTTATCGATGAGCTTCAGGATGCCTTCCTTCTCCTCGGGGGTGAGTTTTTTGAGCGGTACGTTAGGAATCCTCTCGAAGCCGCCGGATACGATGGTGAAGCCGTTGTCCTCGAGATATTTCTGGATAGCACCGAATGACTCGAACTCGCCATATATATAAATGGTATCCTCCTCGTCATCCTTGTACACGTCATCCACTCCGTAGTCGATGAGCTCGAGCTCCAGCTCGTCCATGTCCACAGGGGAGTCTTTCTTGACCTTGAATACGCACTTGTGGTCGAACATGAAGCTTACGCAGCCCTGTGTGCCGAGCGCTCCGCCTACCTTGGTGAAATAGCTGCGGATGTTGGCCACTGTCCTCATGTTGTTGTCGGTGGCTGTCTCGATCAGGAATGCGATGCCGTGGGGACCGAAACCTTCGTATACGATTTCCTCGTAGTCGCCGGCGTCGTGCTCTACGGCTCTTTTGATGGCTCTCTCGATATTGTCCTTGGGCATATTCTCGCTGCGGGCGGTCTGGATCAGGGTCCTCAGACGCGGGTTGTTGTCAGGGTCGGGGCCACCGGCCTTCGCAGCTATGGTGATTTCTTTTCCGAGACGGGTGAAGACGCGGGCCATGTTGCCCCAGCGCTTGAACTTGCGTTCCTTTCTGAATTCAAATGCTCTTCCCATACTGTCTACTTCTTAACTTCTATGCGTGTGATGTATTTGTCGATCTCGTATCCCTCGAAGGTCTGGGGATATTTGTCCTTGATGACGCGGTAGTGGGCCAGGGCCTCGTCGCTGCGGCCGAGCTCCTCGCAGATGATACCGGCCTTGAGCAGGTAGGAAGCTGCGAAGATATTGTCCTCCACACCGGCAGCCTGAAGGTAGTAGCTGAGGGCGCTCTCGTAGTCCTCGCTCATCGAGTAGGCATCACCTATGCAGGAAAGTGCGCGGGCCTTGAGAACGGGATCCTTGCCGTTGTACTTGGTCAGGTAGCCGATAGCCTCTGTGGCGTTGCCGAGCTGAAGCTCGCAGATGCCGGCATAAAGGTAGACTGCCTTTCCGGCCTTAGCGCCGTACTCGTCGATAATCTGGACAAATCCCAATGAGTTGCCGTCACCGTTGAGGGCCTTGTCATAGTCCTCAGCCCTGAAGTACTGCTCGGCTGTGAAAGTCTGCTCCACTGCCTCTTCTTTCAGGGGCTTGGAATAGAACTGGATGAAAAGGACAATAATAGCCGCAACGACAACGAGACCGGCTCCGATGTAACCGATGGTCTTGCCGTTTTTCTTAAAGAATACTTCAGTTTTGGAGACGGCTTCGCCGACTGTTTCGAGTTTCTCCTCCTTTGGATTGTTTACGTTCTTTGCCATTGTTGCAATAAATTCTTATTTTATTTTATAATGGTTGCAAAAATACAACAATTTGCTTAATCGCAAAGATAAAATCACAATAAATATTCTATCTTTGTTGATAAAATAGTGGATGATGTTTCTAAGGAGAATAATCGTACGGGATTTCAAGATTATCAACAGCGCGGACCTGTCCTTCTCACCCAAAATCAACTGTATATGCGGTAATAACGGAGAGGGGAAGACCTGTCTCCTCGATGCGGTCTACTATCTTTCGATGACCAAGAGTTTTCTTTCCTCCAGCGACAGGTACACATACTCATACGGCAGCAGCGGGGCCATACTCCACGGCTCGTACTCCGGCGGAACACCGTCGGAAGAGGACGTAGCCGTGTCGGTAAGCTCCGACGGAACCAAGACCGTCAGGCGCAACGGCAAGACGTACAAGCGTCTCTCGGATCACATCGGACGTATTCCGGTGGTCGTGACCTCGCCTTCCGACACCTCCCTCATACATGACTCGGGGGAGGAGCGGCGGCGTTTCCTGAACATGATGATATCGCAGATGGATCCGGAATATCTGCGTTCCGTGGTTGCGTACAACCGCCTGCTGAAGCAGCGTAACGCGGCCCTCAGGCAGGAGGGCACTCCCGGCATGCTGCTGGATACCATATCGGAGCGGATGTGCGCTCCGGCGGAATATGTTTTCGGAAAGCGGAAGGAGGCTGTCTCCATGCTGGCGGCAAAAGCCGGGGAATTCTACCGCCTGATATCAGGAGGAAGGGAAAATGTCGAACTGCGTTACCGCTCGGACCTGGACAGGATGCCGCCGGCGGAGCTTTTCGCCGCTTCCCGGCAGAAAGACAAGGTCATGGGGTATACGACATCAGGGGTGCAGCGGGATGACCTCGAGCTTGTTATGGACGGACATCCCCTGCGCAAATGTGCCTCGCAGGGCCAGCAGAAATCCTTCCTCATAGCCCTCAAGATGGCTCAGTACCAGGTGATGAGCCAGAGCAGGGAGACAACACCCATCCTGCTATTCGACGACCTTTTCGACAAACTGGACTCGCTCAGGGTGTCGTCCCTCATTCGGATGGTCGTGGAAGGCGGCTTCGGGCAGATCTTCATAACGGACACTGACAGGGAGAGGCTGCGCCGGACAGTCGGAGGCATTACCGACCAGGGCAGCTTCTTCAATGTGGCTTCAGGAGTGATAACTGAGATAAACTGAATGCGATGCAGAGGATAGGAGCTAAAATATTGGAAGAGGTACTGCAGGACTACATCAAGGAGGTCGGCATAGGGGACAGGCTCAGGGGACTTGCGGTGTGCGGACTGTGGGAAAAGGCCGTCGGTTCCAGGATGGCAGCCGCAACGCGCGACGTACGTTTCAATGACGGGGTCCTGTACTGCAGGATGACCTCGTCTACTGCCCGCAATATGTTGTTCTACAATCTGGAAGGCGTGCGCAACGAACTCAACCGCCTGTCCGGAGAGGCGATTGTAAAGAAGATAATTCTAATTTAAAACTCAACTGATATGGACAGATTTATCGAAAATTTCAAAAAGGGTTTTCCCTTTCTCAAGCTCGTTGGGGCGGCAACTCCCGCCAAGGGCATTCTCGTGATGGACGCCAGGGCTGTTCAGGACGCTGTTGCCCGTTACGACAGTTTTGACGGAGAAGTGGTGAAGTTCGTTCCTGCCTCGGGTGCGGCTTCCCGCATGTTCAAGGATCTTTTCGAGGGCAGGGACGTCCTGGCGTCCGGCAAGGAACTGGATCCGGCTTCTAAAGCCCGGAAGTTCGTGGACAATATTTCCCGGTTCGCATTTTACAAGAAAGACGATTTCGATGGTCTGACTCCGTTCGCGGTCCTGGACCATGTGATAGGACAGGGAAAGTCGGCCGCCGGAACCGGGGGGCTGGACTACGGCAACAGGCCCAAGGGACAGGTTCTTTTTCACAGCTATGAGAACGAGGTGCGCACTGCGTTCGAAGAACATCTGGTGGAGGGCGCGCTGTATGCCCGCAGTGCCTCGGGAAAGGTAAGGATTCATTTCACGGTGTCTCCGGCGCATCAGGCAGGTTTTGAGAAGATTCTCGACGAGACCGTCGCTAAGTATGAGGAACGCTTCGGATGCAAGTATGATATCTCTTTCAGCGTTCAGGATCCCGCGACGGACATTATCGCTGTCAACGAGGACAATACACCATTCCTCAAGGCTGACGGCAAGCCTCTTTACCGTCCGGGCGGACACGGTGCGCTGCTGGGCAATCTGGCAGCTGTAGACGGGGATGTAATATTCCTGAAGAATATAGACAATGTGGTGCATCAGAGACTGCTGGACGAGACAGTGACATGGAAGAAGGCACTTGCCGGCAAACTGCTGGAAGTAAGGGAGAAGATTTACGGATATCTTGTAGCCCTGGATGAGATGATGGCTTCCGGTACGGATAATGCCGGGCTCCTGGCGGAGATCAGGGCATTCCTGGAGAAGGAGTTCTGCGTCACATTGCCGGAAGTGCCGGCCGATATATATCCCCGTTATCTGCACGCTAAGCTGAACCGTCCCATCCGTGTCTGCGGCATGGTCAAGAACGAAGGCGAGCCGGGCGGCGGTCCATATATCGTCTATGATGCTGACGGTTCCACCTCCCTGCAGATTCTCGAGGGAGCGCAGCTGGACATGAATGATCCTGCTACCGTGGCCATGCTCAAGGGGTCTACGCACTTCAATCCCGTGGACGTGGTGTGCTGCACCGTCAATTATCTCGGAGAGAAATTCGACCTCCAGCGCTTTGTGGATCCAGAGACCGGTTTTATCAGCCACAAGAGCTATGAGGGACGTCCGCTCAAGGCCCAGGAGCTTCCCGGTCTATGGAACGGCTCCATGAGCAACTGGAACACCGTTTTCGTCGAAGTGCCCCTTATTACATTCAATCCTGTCAAGACTGTTCTGGACCTGCTCCGTCCGGAGCACCAGCCGGCTAATGGTTGAAGGTGACGAGCATGTTCATGGTGAAGTTCCATACCATGACGACGGCTGTGGCACAGAGCTTAGAGAAATAAAAATTCCATTTGAGGCGGTCGGCGAGAAGATATATTGTGAGATTATTTATGCCGAGGCCGATGAGGGAAATGATGAAAAACGAGAGATATTCCACCGGAATATCCTCGTTTTTGCTATGGAACGTCCAAAGACGGTTCCAGATATAGTTGTTCGTGGCGGCGAGAACAAAACCTGCTGAATTGGAAAGGAACTTGTTCAGCTTCGCTTTCTCCTTCAGCAGGTACGTCACGCCGAAATCCACTATCATGCCGGAGCAGCCGACCACTCCGAACTTGACGAATTTCAGAAGTAATATTTTATCAAATACTGCCAAGAGCCCTTACCACCCGAGAACGTATGCGAAAATGAGTGGAGCTACGATGGTCGCATCGGACTCGACGATGAAGCGGGGAGTGTCCTTGGAGAGCTTGCCCCAGGTGATCTTCTCGTTGGGCACGGCTCCGGAATAGGAACCGTAGGATGTGGTGGAGTCGGAGATCTGGCAGAAGTACGACCAAAGGGGCACGTCCTTCCACTCCAGGTCCTGAGCCATCATGGGCACTACGCAGATGGGGAAGTCACCTGCTGTGCCGCCGCCGATCTGGAAGAAGCCTACGCCGGCTCCGCCCGAATTGGCCCTGTACCACTCGGTCAGGTAGATCATGGTCTCGATACCGTTCTTGATCATGTTGGTGTCGAACTCACCCCTGATGCAGTGTGCGGTGAAGATGTTGGCAGTGGTGCAGTCCTCCCATGCGGGCACTACAATGGGGATGTTCTTCTCGCAGGCGGCGAGGACCCAGCTGTCCTTGGGGTCGATCTCGTAGTACTGCTCGAGCACTCCGCTGCGCAGCAGGCGGTAGATCACCTCCCAGGGGAAAAGTCTCTCACCCTTGGCCTTCATGTCGTTCCACACCTCTACGAGATGGTGCTCCAGTCTCCTGAAAGCCTCCTCCTCGGGTATGCAGGTATCGGTCACGCGGTTCATGTGGTTCTCGAGAAGCTCGTGCTCCTGCTCGGGAGTCAGGTCGCGGTAGTTGGGCACCCTCTTGTAATGGGAGTGGGCTACGAGGTTCATGATGTCCTCCTCGAGGTTGTTGGCCGAGCATGATACGATGGAGAATTTGCCCTGACGTATCATCTCTGCCAGAGAGATACCGAGCTCGGCGGTACTCATGGCTCCCGCCATTGCCAGCATCATCTTGCCGCCCCGGCTCATCAGTTCGTCGTATGCCTTTGCGGCGTCGACGAGGGTAGCCGAGTTGAAATGACGGTAGTGATGAGTGATGAATTTTGAGATAGGTCCTCTTTCCATTTTTTGTGTTTTTTTAATCGTGCCGCAAATTTATAAAATTTTAATAAATTTGCAGATTATTTAATAAAGACAAGTTTCACGGTATGTTTGAGAATTTAACCGAAAAATTAG
>DHKFR23501__coassemble_948_pt1 | contig 20881 bp, 18 predicted proteins | sample DHKFR23501__metabat2_low_PE_038 | metagenome-assembled genome bin DHKFR23501
AACGCTTATTGAGCGCTAAGGTACTTTTTTATTTCTAAATTCGCAACATGAAAACTATTTTCTTCAACTCGCGGGCCCTCATCCTATGCGGTGAGGACCGACCCGGAGACGAGGATCCCGGGGCAGTCATAATGGTGGACAACGGCGAAGAAGCTCTCACAGAGGCCGTTCGGACCATAAACACCAACGAGAACATCTCCCGCCTGTACATTCTGTGCTCCGACATCGAGGGCACCTACAACCGCCTGCGCACCCGCTTCACGGAAGTGGACGCAGCCGGAGGCCTTGTCCGCGACATGAACGGGCAGTATCTGCTGATCCTGCGCAACGGCATCTGGGACCTGCCCAAGGGCAAGAGGGAGAAAGGAGAGGACGTGGCTCAGACAGCCGTCCGCGAAGTCATGGAGGAAACCGGCATCCCGGCTCCCGAGGAAGGCCGGCTCATCTGCGTGACCGACCACACTTATCACAGAGACGGCCAGTTCGTGCTCAAGCACACCCACTGGTATGCGATGAGACTCACTCAGCCCTGCTCTACCAAGCCCCAGACCGAGGAAGGCATAACGCAGACAGCATGGGTCTCCGCTGCAGAACTGCCCGGCTACGCTGAACAGACCTTCCCTTCCATCCGGGAAGTACTCCACAGCGCAGGACTGCTCCAGGAACTCAGGTAACGGGACTAACGCAGATCCGTAATGTAGATGTCCGGATCCTCCATCAGACTTTCCGGAGCAGTGAACTCTGTCCCGGGCAACTCTCCCAGTCCCTTGACTGACAGGACACTCAGGTCATATCTGTCCCCGTTCCGGCTCTCATACACTATCTTCACGGGCAGCAGCGTCCGCTGCGAGACCGTAAACTCGATCAATGTATAGGCGGCGTTCCGGCCCTTCGAGGCCATTACCAGCAGCCAGGCAGCCTGGCCGTCAGGCCCATTCACCCTGCGTACGGCACCGCGGAAGGTATAGTCGCCCGGATCCGCCCTGCGCAGGACTGCAAACGGATTCTCTGCCGGATCAGTGGACGCTGTATCATGAGGAAATACCGTTATCTCCTGCGCCCCCTCGTCGTAAATCCACTTGGTCACTCCATCGCAGTACACAGTAAGCACCGACCCCTCCAGACGGAAACTCTCGCCCTGAGCCGTAAAAGTCCCTGTTTCCTCGCCCAGCAGTTCTCCGCTCTGGCTGACGGCCCGGAACTCGAAGCCGAACTCAGCCGCCCCCAGAGCGTCAAGCGCCTGCCTCATCTGACCGAGCAGTTCCTTGGGCTGAGGAACACGGCCGGCGGAAGCCTGGACCGAGACGCCCTGCACCTGCAGTAGAAGACAGGTGCAGAATAAGGCCGCAATTATATTAAAGGAATAATTTTTAAAATTTCTCATTTTTCTAGAAAACGTCATAAAGTAGACAAAAGTTCCTCCAGCGACTCCAGGCTGGTAATCCTCACCTGACGGGGCTTGCTGCCCTCCGAGGGTCCGACGATACCGGCATCCTCGAGCTGGTCCATGATACGTCCGGCACGGTTATAGCCCAGGTTCATCTTACGCTGGATGAGCGAGGTGGAACCCTGCTGCTCCCTCACGATCAGGCGGGCGGCCTCCTTGAACAGGTCATCCCTGGTTCCCCCGGAGAGTTTCTTGACAGGTCCGTCCTCCCCGTCCTCCATCTCGCACTCGGGCAGCAGATAGGCTCCGCCGAATCCGGCCTGGGAGGATATAAAGGTAGCGATATTCTCCACCTCAGGAGTGTCTATGAAGGCGCACTGCACCCTGACAGGCTCGCTGCTGCCTGTAGATATCAGCATGTCGCCCCGACCCACCAGCTGGTTGGCTCCGGTCTGGTCCAGAATCGTCTTGGAGTCGATACTGGACATCACGCGGAATGCTATGCGGGCCGGGAAGTTGGCCTTGATGGTACCGGTGATGATATTGGTCGTAGGTCTCTGGGTGGCGATGACCAGATGTATGCCGATGGCACGGGCCAGCTGGGCCAGACGGGCTATAGGCTCCTCTATCTCGCGGCCGGCCGTCATAAGCAGGTCCGCGAACTCGTCGATGATCACCACGATATACGGCATGTACTCGTGTCCCTTGTAGGGGTTGAGCTTGCGGGAGAGGAACTTCTCGTTGTACTCCTTGACATTGCGGACCGAAGCGGCCTTGAGCAGGTCATAGCGGTGGTCCATCAGCTTGCACAGCGAACGCAGGGTATAGACTACCCTCTTCGTATCGGTAATGATGGCCTCCTCCGCATCGGGAAGCTTGGCGAGGTAGTGCTTCTCCAGGGGAGAATACAGCGACAGCTCCACTTTCTTGGGGTCCACCAGTACAAACTTGAGCTCGGAAGGATGCTTTCGGTACAGCAGTGAGGTGATGATGGCGTTCAGTCCCACGGATTTGCCCTGTCCGGTAGCACCGGCCACCAGCAGATGAGGCATCTTCGTAAGGTCAAAGGACATGGCCTCGTTGGATATCGTACGTCCGATCACCACCGGCAGGTCATACTTGCCGGCCACCGCATTGAATTTAGGGTCCTCGAGTATCGAGCGCATGGACACGATGCTCGGTTTCTCGTTGGCCACCTCGATGCCTATCGCGTTGGTTCCGGTCAGCGTCACCACCCTGACACCTCTTGCGGCAAGCGACCTGGCGATATCGCTCTCCAGCCTCATAATCTGCGCCACACGCACTCCGGGAGCGGGAACCACCTCATACAGAGTGACCGTAGGCCCCACCCTCGCAGAGATCTTTGAGATACTTATCTTATAGTCCTTCAGCGTCGACACGATGAGCCGGTTGTTCTTCTCCAGCTCCTCGCGGGACACCTCGCTCACCTGGCCGGAATAATCCTTCAGAAGAGACAGATCGGGCATCCTGTATGTAGAAAGGCTCAGACGCGGATCGTAACGGGCCCTCCACTGGTCGTCCGAAAGCACTGCTGAATAGTCATCGGAGGCTTCAGGATTGAGGACCTCCAGCGGAGGTATGTCCTGCTCCTTCGGAGAGGTGCCGGCATCTTCAGTACCACTTATCGCTTCGGGTTCCTCCGTAGAAACAACAGCATCCTGCGACGCAGACGCAGCCACAGACCTCACAGGCTCCGGCAGCGGCTGCTCTATGATCTCGAAGACAGGGCCGTCCTGCTTTTCGGGCGTAACTTCTTCCACTGCATCATCATCTTCTTCCTCATCTTCAGCATCATCCGTTTCCTCCCCGTCCACGTCAGCCTCATCCTCATCCGGCTCCGGCCCTTCTCCATCATCCTCCACATCAGCGGCCTCAGCTGCATCGTCCACGTCAGAATCCGCCCGCTGCATCTCTCCTCCCTCCGCCTCGCTCCTCCTGGCAAACAGAGAATCGAAAAATCCGGTTATCCTGCGGACTATCTTCGTATTGAGAAGTATCAGCCATAGAACCAGGAAAAAAAGTACAATGCACGCAGCGCCGAAGACTCCTGTCATCGACACCAGCCACTCGTTGATATAGTAGCCGTATGACCCGCCAGCACCGTCTCCGAAGAGGTCCTTGGCGGATGTAAAGGAAAATATGAAGGAAAATACCTCCGACAGCACTATGCAGCCCATAAGCGAGAGGGCGGACAGCCTCAGCAGCCTTATCCTTCCCTTACGGAAACAATAGACCGACACTCCCGCAAAAAAGAACGGAATGACAAAGGATCCCAAACCGAACCATCTGGACACAAGAAGATTGGCCGACAGAAAACCGATCTTCCCTCCCATGTTCTCGGCAGACACAATGTTGCTGAAAAGGTTGTCGTCAGACAGCAGGCTCTGGTCCTCCGCCCATGTGAACAGATAGGACAGGAGCGACACGAAGGTAAACACAGCCAGGAGCGCGAACACCGTTCCCGCTACAAAACGTACGACCTCATTCTGGAGAAATGCCAGCACGGGCGCCAGCATGTCCTTCTTTTTCCCGTTTTTAGGTGCAGGACCTCCCCGCTTCTTCCCGCTGTTCTTCGCGGCACTGCCCTTGCCGCCTCCTTTCCTGTTTTTCCCCGCTACTGCTGTTTTTTCCATTTGTTTTTCTTATTCTTATTGCGTCCCTGTGTGCGGAACTGACCGCGTCCCTGCTGACCGTTTCCCGTAGGAAGTATCATACCCGGTCTGTTGAACTTCTCCTTTTCCGATATGCTCTCCAGATGAATGTACTCAGGCACCTTCAGCGTACCGCCGGAGAGTTTCTCGATATCCTTGAATATAGTCTCGTCCGACACCGTATCCTTATTCCATATAAGATACTGCTGCCTCATGTACACGGCCATCGACTTGATCATGCGGTCACGGGCCTCGTCCTGGGGCATAGCGGCTATGACCTTTATCATATTCTGGATGTTGCGTCCGTAGTGGGCAGCAGCCAGCGGTTCCTTGGTCATGGGAACAATCTCGGGCGGAGCGGTGAACTCCTCCATCGTAGGCTTGGGATAGGGAGAATCCACATCCAGGTCAAACCCGGCAATGAAATTGACATGATCCCACAGCTTATGCTTATAATCCGGATGCTCAGCCAAATGCGGATTTAGAATCTCCATCACCGCCACCACGGCACGGATCTGCTCATTGCGCTTTTCCCGGTCGGGTATCTGCTTGACCTGCTCTATCATTTTCTGGATATGCCTTCCGTACTCAGGCATTATCAACTTCTCTCTGTTGGTATTGTAATCCATTTTCTTTATAGTCGGTGTTTAAAAATTTCCACAAAGATAGTTTTTTTAGATTATGAATTGAGTATCTTTGCCGAACAATTTTGAGAAAGATGGAAAACATACTGATTACCGGCGCCGACGGTCAGCTGGGCTGCGAGCTCCGCAGCATTACCGGAGAAAGAGACGACTTTCACTGCTTCTTCACGGACAGGCAGGATCTCGACATAACTGACCCCGAAGCAGTCGAGAACTTCATATCGGCCAACTCCATTACAAAGATCATAAACTGCGCGGCCTACAACAATGTAGACGGAGCCGAGACCGACACCGACAACGCCATCAGAGTCAATGTCAACGGTCCCATGAACCTGGCAGCAGCCGCAGCCCGCCACGGCATCTACCTCATACACATTTCCACCGATTTCGTGTTCGACGGCACCCGGACATCGCCCTACCACGAGAGCGACCGTCCGGCCCCCCTGTCCGAATACGGACGCACGAAGCTCGCCGGAGAGATTGCCGTCAAGCGCTCGGGCTGCCTTTCCATCATCATCCGCACCGCCTGGCTCTACTCTCCCTTCGGCAAAAAGAATTTCGTCAGGACCATACTGAGCCTCGGGGAAGAAGAGGACTTCATAAAGGCAGTCTATGACCAGAAGGGCACTCCCACCTACGCCAGGGACCTGGCCGAGGCCATCCTGCACATCATTCCGCAGCTCGACGCAGTCCCCCGCTACGGCGAGGTGTTTCACTACACCGATGAGGGATGCTGCACCAGGGCGGAATGGGCCCAGAAGATCCTGAACCTCAAACGGGCAGAATGCGAGGTCATCCCAGTACCCTCCTCCGAGTTTCCTTCCCCCGCCCGGCGTCCTGCCTTCTCGGTGCTGGACAAATCTCTGATCCGCACCGTCTTCGGAGTGAAAGTACCGTTGTGGGAGAGGAGCCTGTCAAAAGCGATAAGGCTGTTCTGACAGCAGCGGGGCCTTCCGGTCTTTCTCCGACAGGATCCACCCGCTGCCGGACACTTGCATCCACTCCACTCCTATCCGGGGGTCATCCCAGCGGACCGACCCTTCGGACGAAGGCTCGTAGAATGCGCCGCACTTGTACTGAAAGACAGTATTCTCCTCCAGAGTCAGAAAACCGTGGGCAAACCCCTCCGGAATGTAGAACATCCTTTTATTCTCCCCGCTGAGCACCACCGAGCTGTATCTGCCGAAGGTAGGCGAACCGGCCCTGAGATCCACCGCAACATCCTGAACCGCCCCGCTCACGACCCTGACCAGCTTTGACTGGGCATGGGGCGCTTTCTGAAAATGCATGCCGCGCAGCACCCCTTTGGCCGACATCGACTCATTGTCCTGTACAAAATGCACGTCCAGCCCTGTAGCGGCACGGAAATCCCTTTCCGAGAAAATCTCCATGAAATAGCCCCTCGCATCGCCGTGCACCCTGGGCTCGATGATCAGAAGCCCCTCGATATCTGTTTTAATAATTTCCATCATTTTTAAATTTATGCGCAAATGTAGAAAACAGTTTCTAAATTTGCACCACAAAAATCTGACATCATGATACAGAAACCATCCATACCAAAAGGCACGCGGGATTTCGGACCCTCCGAGATGGCCGGCCGCAACTACATCTTCGACACGGTCAAGGCCGTTTTCAGAAAATACGGATATGCCCCCATCGAGACCCCGGCGATGGAAAACCTCTCCACACTTCTGGGCAAATACGGCGAGGAAGGGGACAAGCTCCTCTTCAAGATCCTCAACTCAGGGGACGCATTCAGGGAGATACAGCAGATGGACGGCGGACAGCTCGCAGAGGCCGGTAGCAACGCACTGGCTCTCAAGGTATGCGAGAAAGGCCTCCGCTACGACCTCACTGTGCCCTTCGCCCGCTATGTGGTCCAGCACCGCAATGAGCTGACGTTTCCCTTCAAACGCTACCAGATACAGCCGGTATGGAGGGCTGACAGACCTCAGAAAGGCCGCTACAGGGAGTTCTACCAGTGCGACGTGGACGTAATCGGCTCCCGCTCCCTGCTCTACGAACTGGAGATGGTCCAGATCGCCGACGAGGTGTTCAAGTCCATGGACGTACGCGTGCTGATCAAGGTCAACAACCGCAAAGTCCTCTCAGGACTCGCCGAGATCACCGGTCAGAACGACAAGCTCACGGACATCACGGTGGCCATCGACAAGATCGACAAGATAGGGCTGGACGCAGTCAAGGCCGAACTTGCCGAGAGGGGCCTGCTGCCGGAAAGCATCGCCAGGATAGAGCCGGTACTCACCCTTTCCGGCACCAATGCTGAAAAGATCGCGGTCATGAGAGAAACCCTGGCCGGCTCCGAGACCGGTCAGCGGGGTCTGGACGAGATGGAGCAGCTCCTTAGCCTCATCACCGCAGCAGGCATCACCACTCCCGTAGAATTCGACCTCTCACTGGCCCGCGGACTAAACTACTACACCGGAGCCATCTTCGAGGTCAAGGCCCTGGACTTCGCCATCGGCAGCATCTGCGGAGGCGGACGCTACGATGACCTCACCGGCATCTTCGGTCTCGGCGACACCTCCGGAGTCGGCATCTCCTTCGGCGCGGACCGCATCTACGATGTACTCTCCGGCCTGGACAAATTTCCCAAGGAGGCAGTCTGCGGTACCGAATACCTCTTCGCCAACATGGGGCCGGCCACCATACCTTATATTATAGGTGCCGCCTCCAGATGCAGAGCCTCCGGCCGCACATGCGAGATTTACCCCGAAGCTGCGAAACTCCGCAAACAATTCGAATATGCCGACAAAAAAGGCATAAAATATATCGTTCTTGCAGGAGAGGAAGAAGCCGCCGCTAATGAACTGACAATCAAAGATATTCAAAAAGGAGAACAGACAAAAATTAAGATTTCGGATATTTTTATATAAAATATTTTTGGTTTTTATAAAATTTTACATACTTTTGCAATCTCACACCGCGGAGTAGAGCAGTTGGTAGCTCGTCGGGCTCATAACCCGGAGGTCAGAGGTTCGAGTCCTCTCTCCGCTACAAACAGCAAGTTTCACAGAGCCGGCATCATTCAGCCGGCTCTTTTATTTTTCCAGGATAATCACTATCTTCGCGAATACTTTAAACACTATTTCGCGAATACACCAATGAGACCTGGAATTATCATTCTATCATTTTCCCTGACAGTCCTGACTGCCCTGACTTCCTCCGCCGCAGCTCCCGCAGATTCCATTTTCCGGACCGAACCATACCTCCAGAACCCCGTCGGCGGCGGGATTACCGTCATGTGGCAGACATGGGTGCCCGCATACAGCTGGGTAGAGTACGGCACTGACACCACCGATACAGAGTCCTGGCAGCAAGCCCGCACCATAGTGGACGGGCAGGTCATCTGCAACGGGACACAGAACAAGATCCGGATCGAAGGGCTGGAACCCGGACGCACCTACTATTACAGAGTATGCTCCCGGGAAATTCTCCTATACCAGGCATATAAGAAAGAATTCGGAGAGACGGCCGTCTCCCCCATGCACTCATTCACCCTTCCCTCAGATGACTGCGGAGACTTCACCGCCCTCATCTTCAACGACCTGCACAAGCATTCCGAAACCCTTCAGGCCCTGTACTCCCACGTCCGGGACATTCCCTACGACTTCGTGGTCTTCAACGGGGACTGCATCGACGACCCCGCCTCCCACGACGAGGCCACGGCATTCCTCAGCGAGCTGAACTCCACCGTCGGAGCCACTGATGTCCCTGTATTTTACCTCAGAGGCAACCATGAGATACGCAACGCCTACTCCATCGGCCTGCGCGAACTTTTCGACTACGTAGGGAACCGCACCTACGGAGCATTCAACTGGGGCGATACCCGCATCGTCATGCTCGACTGCGGGGAGGACAAGCCCGACGACCACTGGGTCTACTACGGCCTCAACGACTTTTCCGGGCTGAGGGCGGAACAGGTGGATTTTCTCCGCGGGGAGCTGGCCTCGGAGGAGTTCCGCAGTGCCTCCCGCCGGGTACTCATACATCACATTCCGATCTACGCGATGGGCGACGCCTACAATCCCTGTCTGGAGCTGTGGGGCCCGCTGCTCGCTGACGCACCCTTCGACATCTGCATCAACGCCCACACCCACAGACACGCATACCATCCTGCCGGCTCTGTCGGAAACAACTTCCCGGTAGTAGTCGGCGGAGGATACTCCATGGAAGGCGCCACCGTGATGGTTCTGAGCCGGAAAGGCGGGGAGATGACCCTTAAAGTGCTCGGCACCTCCGGAGACATACTCTTGAATCTTAATTTATAACCACATCCTGAAACCATGTCAGACAACAATAAGAAAGCGGCCCTGGACTATCACCGTCTCGGCCGTCCGGGCAAGATAGAGACCCTGCCCACCAAACCCTACTCTTCCCAGCATGACCTTTCCCTGGCCTATTCTCCCGGCGTGGCCTACCCCTGCCTGGAGATCAAGGACCGCGCGGAAGACGCCTACGAATACACCAACAAGGGCAATCTCATGGCCGTCATCTCCAACGGCACGGCCGTCCTCGGTCTGGGCGACATCGGAGCCCTCGCCGGCAAGCCCGTGATGGAGGGGAAGGCCCTTCTGTTCAAGATATTCGCTGGACTGGACTGCTACGACATAGAGCTGAACGAGAAGGATCCGGAGAAATTCATCGCCGCCGTCAAGGCCATAGCCCCCACCTTCGGAGGCATCAACCTCGAGGACATCAAGGCCCCGGAGTGCTTCGAGATAGAGCGCAGGCTCAAGGAGGAGTGCGACATCCCCGTGATGCACGACGACCAGCACGGCACGGCCATCATCTCGGCCGCGGGCCTGCTCAACGCCCTGGAGCTGCAGAACAAGAAGATAGAGGACATCCGGCTGGTGGTCAACGGAGCAGGTGCCGCCGCCGTCGCCTGCACCAACCTCTACATCGAGCTCGGTGTGCGCCGGGAGAACATAGTAATGTGCGACAGCAAGGGAGTCATCTCCACTTCCCGCACCGACCTCAACGCCATGAAGCGGACCTTCGCCACTGACCGCGACGTGCACACCCTGGCCGAAGCCCTTGTCGGCGCTGACGTCTTCCTGGGCCTTTCCGTACGCAACGTCCTGACCAAGGAGATGATCCGCACGATGGCCGACCGCCCGGTCGTATTTGCCCTGGCCAATCCCGACCCCGAGATAGAGTATTCCGAGGCCATGGCCTCCCGCGACGACCTGATATTTGCCACCGGCCGCTCGGACTATCCCAACCAGATAAACAACGTCCTCGGATTCCCCTACATCTTCCGCGGAGCCCTGGACGTACGCGCTACAGCCATCAACGAGGAGATGAAGCTGGCCGCCGTCTACGCCATAGCCGCACTGGCCAAACAGCCCGTCCCCTCCGTGGTCAACGCCGCATACAACATTGAGGAAAATATCCGCTACGGGCGCCACTACATCCTGCCCAAGCCCCTGGATCCCAGGCTGCTCTCGGCAGTAGCCCCGGCTGTAGCCAAGGCCGCCATGAGCTCCGGAGTGGCCCGTAGACCCGTCACCGACTGGGACGAATACGAGGAGCACCTGCAGGAGATGATGGGCTATGACAACAAGCTCGTCCGCCGTTTCGCCGATGTGGCCCGCTGCCAGCCCATGCGGGTGGTATTCGGGGAAGGCAATACGGACAATATGCTGGAGGCAGCCGTACAGGCCGGCGCGGAGGGACTCTGCCGCCCCGTCCTGCTTGGCAATGCGGAGCTTATCGGCAAGAGGGCCGCAGGTCTCGGGCTGTCGCTCGATGGTGTGGAGATTGTCAATCCCAGGCATCCGGACGAGAAGGCCCGGAGGGAGAGCTACGCGGAGGCCCTGGCCACCAAGCTCGCCCGCAAGGGGTACACCCGTCAGGACGCTTACGAGAAGATGTTCGACCGCAACTACTTCGGCATGATGATGGTCGAGAGCGGCGATGCGGACGCCTTCATCGCCGGCACCTACACCAACAACGTGGCGGTAGCCTCCATCGCCCGTGACATCATCGGCATCCGTCAGGGATACAGCACCTTCGCGACGATGCACATCCTCAACACCAAAAGGGGCGTGTTCTTCCTGGCCGACACTATGATCAATGAGCGCACCGATGCCTCCACCCTGGTGGACATCGCCCGTCTTACTACCGGTGCGGTGGAATACTACGCATTCGACCCCGTCATCGCCATGCTCTCCTACAGCAACTTCGGTTCCAATCTCCAGGAAGGTGCATCCGCCGCCTGTCCCTCCGGAACCTGCGGAACCCCGTCGGCAGTCCATCAGGCCGTCGAGATCCTGCACCAGCGGTACCCCGATATGGTGGTGGACGGCGAGATGCGTGTCGACGTGGCGCTCAACAAGCAGCTGCGCGACCGCACCTATCCTTTCAACCGCCTGCAGGGCAAGGACGTGAACACTCTGATTTTCCCGGACCTCAACTCCTCCTCCGCCGCCTGGCGCATGATGATGGAGATGGGAGCGGGCGAGGCCATCGGTCCTATCCAGATAGGACTCAACAAGCCCGTGCACTTTATTTCGGTGGATGCTCCTGTGCGGGAGATTGTCAACCTGGCGACACTGGCGTCCCTCGACGCAGCCATCTACCTCAAGGCCGGCAACTGCCTGCTCGACAAATAATGTAATTTAAATGCACAATACTATGCTTCAGAAAGGAGACAAGGCCCCGTACTTCGAGGGCCCGGACCAGGACGGTAACATCATCCGTCTGAGTGACTTTGCAGGACGCAGGCTCGTCCTCTACTTCTATCCCAAGGACAGCACTCCCGGCTGTACGGCCGAGGCCTGCGACCTCAGGGACAACTATCAGCGGTTTCTCGACCTCGGCTATGCAGTTGTGGGTGTCAGCAAGGACAGTACGGCCTCGCACCAGAAGTTCATCGCTAAGTACGGGCTGCCGTTTCCCCTGATTTCCGATCCGGAGATTGCTATTCTCCAGGCTTATGAGGCCTGGGGCGAGAAAAAGAACTACGGCAAGGTCAGCATGGGAACCCTCCGCAAGACCTACGTCATCGATGAGAACGGCGTCATCACCGACATCATCTCCAAGGTCGATACGAAGAACCATACCGCCCAGATACTGAAATAGTTCAAGCCATATATAACAATGACGTTCAGGACAGATATAGGACATCTGGAAAAGACCAGGCCCTCCCACCGCGTTGCGGCGGGCCCCTCCCTCTAGTGCCGAGGGCGGCAAGTCTTTTCCAGATGTCCTATATCTGTCGTCAAGTCAACATAACTCAATAACAACATCTTGAAATCAAAAACAGAGACATGAAACGACCTATGTATTTTTTTATCAGCGTACTCGCTGCTGTATTATGTTCCGTCAATGCTTTTGCCGCGACTGCGGAGAACTCCAAACCGTTTGTTATTCCGGAGCTGAAGACATGGGAGGCTGGCAAAGGAGACCTGACCATTTCCGGGACGATGCGGATAGCCGTGCCGTCCGGGGACGAGGAGCTGCTGCGGATAGCCGGAATGCTGGCAGAGGACTGGAACACTGTTGCCGGCTTTAAGCCGGAGGTTGTCGCCGGGAAAGGTGGGAAAGGAGATATTGTCCTGGAAATCAAGACCGACAAGAAGCTGGACAAGCTCAGCGGCGGCAGCACCGAGAGCTATTCGCTCAATATTACTGACCGCGTGCGGCTTTCCGCCTCAACTGCCCGCGGCGTGTACTGGGGGACGCAGACCCTGCTGCAGCTGGCTGACCGCGCCCTGCAGGCTGATGCTGAGACCGGAGGCATTGACCTGACCTGCGGCAGGATTCTCGACTGGCCCGACTACGGCATCCGCGGCTTCATGATGGACTGCGGCCGCAAGTACATTCCGATGAGCTACCTGCGCAAGCTCTCCCGCATCATGGCCTACTACAAGATGAACACCCTCCAGATTCACCTCAACGACAACGGCTTCAAGCAGTACTTCGGAGGGGACTGGGACCGCACCTACGCCGCATTCCGCCTCGAGTGCGACACCTATCCCGGACTTACCGCCCGTGACGGTCATTATACCAAGGCCGAGTTCATCGACTTCCAGGAGGAGTCCGCAGGCATGTACGTGGAGATTATCCCGGAGATAGACGTGCCCGCCCATTCCCTGGCCCTCACCCGCTACATGCCGGAGATAGGCTCCGAGGAGTACGGCATGGACCATCTGGACCTGTTCAAGCCCGAGACCTACGAGTTCGTGGACGCCCTCTTCAAGGAATACCTCGAGGGTGACGAGCCGGTCTTCCGTGGTCCCAAGGTGCATATCGGCACAGACGAGTACTCCAACAAGGACAAGGAAGTCGTGGAGAAATTCCGCTACTTCACCGACCACTACATCCGCCTCGTTGAGAGCTACGGCAAGCAGGCCGTAGTCTGGGGTGCCCTCACCCACGCTGACGGAGAGACTCCGGTCAAGTCGGAGAACGTGATCATGAACGCCTGGTACAACGGCTATGCCGATCCCAAGCAGATGGTCGAGGACGGCTACAAGCTCATCTCCATACCCGACGGACTGGTCTACATCGTACCGGCAGCAGGCTACTACTACGACTACCTCAACGAGAAATATCTCTACGAGAACTGGACTCCCGCCCATGTAGGTGATGCCGTCTTCGCCGAGCGCGACACGTCCATCCTCGGCGGCATGTTCGCCGTATGGAACGACCATGCCGGCAACGGTATATCGGTCAAGGACATCCACTACCGGCTCTTCCCCGCCCTGCAGACTCTGTCCGTGAAGATGTGGACCGGTGCGGAAACCTCCCTGCCCTACGCTGACTTCGACAGCACCCGCTCCTGTGTGCGCGAGGCTCCCGGCATCAACTTCGCCGGCCGCATCGGCACTGAGCCCGGCTGCGTGCTGGAGATGGCAGAGGTGGCTCCCGGCACCGTCATGCCCTATCCCGAGATCGGCTATGACTACACCGTCAGCTTCACCGTCGAGGGTGCCGCCGAGAAACCCGGCACAGAGCTGTTCCGCTCAGAGGACGCCGTATTCTATCTCAGCGACCCGGTCAGCGGCATGATGGGCTTCGCCCGCGACGGCTACCTCAACACCTTCCGCTACAGCATCCAGGACGGCGACCGGCTCGAAGTCACGGTCAAGGGTGACAACCGCTCCACGACCCTGATCATCAACGGCCGCGTCATCGACCGCCTCGAAACCGAAAAGCGCTGGCACAACGAAGGCGAGAGCGTGATGTACTACGTCCCCACCCTCGTATTCCCCCTGCAGCAGGCCGGAGACTTCCAGAGCCGCATCACGAATCTGAAAGTCTACAACTACTAGAACTGGCGGGCGAGATTGACCATCTCGATGGCGGTGGTCATGGCGTCGAAGCCCTTGTTGCCCGCCTTGGTACCTGCGCGTTCTACGGCCTGCTCGATGGAGTCGGTGGTCAGGACGCCGAAGATGACGGGAACGTTGCACTCCAGACCGACGTGGGCTATACCCTTGGTGGCCTCATTGGCGACCATATCGAAGTGAGGTGTAGCCCCGCGGATCACGGCTCCGAGGCAGACGATGGCGTCGTATTTGCCGGAGAGGGCCATCTTCCTGGCCACAAACGGAATCTCGAACGCTCCGGGCACCCAGGCCACCTCGAGATTCTCCCCCGCACCGCCGTGACGCAGGAACGAGTCCTCCGCCCCGCCGAGCAGCTTGGAAGTGATGAATTCGTTGAAACGGGCCGCTACGATGCCTATCCTCTGGCCGGCGGCTGACAGATTGCCTTCTATTACTTTCATGGTTGACTTTGTATTTATTGTTTTCTATTTCTACTTAAAGTGCTCCTTCTGCTCGAAATGGAGGAGGTGGCCCATCTTCTTGTACTTGGTGTACATGTAGGCCTCGTTCTTCTCGTTGCAGGTCATCTCGATGGGGTCGCGGCCCACCACCTCGATGCCGTAGTGGTCCAGGCCGAAGATCTTCATCGGGTTGTTGGTCATCAGTATCAGTTTCCGGATGCCGAGGTCGGAGAGGATGGCGCCGCCGACGTCGTAGTCGCGCAGGTCGGCCTTGAAGCCTAAGGCCAGGTTGGCCTCCACGGTATCCATGCCCTGGTCCTGCAGCTCGTAGGCCCGCAGCTTGTTGATCAGCCCGATACCGCGTCCCTCCTGCCGCAGGTAGAGCAGCACTCCGCGTCCGGCCTTCTCGATACGTCTTAGGGCCTCGGCCAGCTGCTCGCCGCAGTCACAGCGCAGTGAGCCCAGAACGTCTCCGGTCAGGCACTCCGAGTGCATCCGGCACAGTACCGGCTCGGGAGTGGTGATGTCGCCCTTTACTATCGCCAGGTGATGCTCCTTGGTGATGCGGTTGACGTAGCCCATAATCCGGAAGTTGCCGTACTTCGTAGGCAGGGCCGCGTCCGTCACCTTCTCCATCCACTTCTCGTGGTGCTTGCGGTAGGACACCAGGTCGTCCACGGTGATAATCCTAAGACCGTGCTCTGCGGCGAAGGCTATCAGCTCGGTAGTGCGCATCATGTCCCCGTCCTCCCGCATGATCTCGCAGCACAGTCCGCACTCCTCCAGTCCGGCGATGCGCATCAGGTCCACAGTGGCCTCAGTGTGCCCGCGGCGCTGAAGCACTCCGCCCGGACGCGACTCTAAAGGGAACATGTGCCCGGGACGGCGGAAATCCTCCGGCCTGGCATCCGGCTCCACCGATTTCATCGCAGTGATCGACCGCTCAATGGCCGAGATACCCGTACCCGTCGAGACGTGGTCGATGGACACGGTGAAGGCCGTGCAGTGATTGTCGGTATTGTGCGAGACCATCTGTCCCAGGCCCAGTTTTTGGGTCAGATCAGAGCTCATCGGCATACATATCAGGCCCTTGCCGTAGCAGGCCATGAAGTTGACATTGGCAGTGGTGGCGTGACGGGCGGCGCAGATCAGGTCTCCCTCATTCTCCCGGTCGGGATCGTCGATGACCACGATAATCTGTCCCTGGCGGAGAGCCTCGGCCGCCTCATCGATGGTATTGAATTTACGTTCCATATATTAAAATCCGTATTTTTTCAAAAATTCTTCTGTAAGTCCGCCCCCGGCAGAGCCGCTGTCCACCTGTGCGGAAGCGGGTGCAGCATCCCCGGCAGCCAACAGCCGCTCCACATACCGCGCCAGCATGTCCACCTCCACATTGACCGGAGAGCCCGGTTTCAGAAGGTGGAGCGTCGTCGAAGCCATAGTGTGCGGAATGAGCGAGACCGTAAAACTGCTGTCCTCATCCGAAACCGATGCCACAGTCAGGCTCACCCCGTCGAGAGTCACCGACCCCTTCCGGGCCACATACCGCAGGACATCGGACGGCACCGACACCCTCATAACTAAGGCTATGCCGTCCCGGACAAGGTCAGCCACCCGTCCGCAGGCATCCACATGCCCCGAGACGAGATGCCCGCCGAAGCGGCCTCCGCAGGCCATGGCCCGTTCCAGATTGACCTTCGAGCCGGGCCTCAGACCGCCTAAGGACGTACGCCGCAGCGTCTCCGGCATTGCGTCAGCCGTAAAATGCCCGCTGCCGGGAGTCACCGTCAGGCATACCCCGTTGACCGCGATACTGTCCCCTGTCGCAGTGCCTTCCAGCACCTTAGAGGCCTCGATATCCAGCACCACTCCCGATCCGCCTCCGCGGATGGAACGGACCGTCCCTATTTCCTCTATTATTCCTGTAAACATTTAGACTTATCGTATTTACTTGAAAATCCGTGTATCAGTATATCCTCCCCGACCATTTCGACCGTATCGACCCGCATCCCGCAGGCCGCTGCCATTGTCCCGAAGCCGGAGCCTCCGACCGGCCCCTTGGCGGCACGTCCTCCGACTATCTTCGGAGCCACGAAGACGTAGAACTCGTCCACGAGCCCGGAGCGGACTAAACTCCAGTTGAGCTCCCCGCCGCCCTCCACGAGCACCGAATCGAGCCCCATGGCCCCGAGCCGCCCCAGCATGTCTTCCAGATTCACCATACCGTCGGCACCGCAGGGGCACAGCAGCGTTTCCACTCCGCAGGAGCGCAGAGCCTCAAGCCTATGAGCCTCTGCCGCATCCGTATGCGCCACCACAGTCCGGTATTCCCGCGCAGTCCGAGCCAGCTGACAGTCCGGAGGCATGGAAGCCTTCGAGTCCACGATGATCCGCACCGGCTGACGCATCCCGTCCACGCGGCAGTTGAGCATAGGGTCGTCGGCCAGAACCGTGCCTTTGCCGGCCACGATCCCCATATACCGGCCCCGGAGCTCGTGTACCAGGCGGCGGGACTGCTCTCCGCTCACCCATTTGGAGTCCCCGGAGACAGCAGCTATGCGCCCGTCGAGAGTCATGGCCCATTTGAGCACGACCCAGGGACGGCGCGTGGTTATGTACTTGATGAATATGCGGTTGAGATGGCGGGCCTCGGCCTCGAGTACCCCTGAGGTCACTTCGATGCCGTGCTCCCGCAGGATGGCGGCTCCGTGTCCGGCCACTAAAGGGTTCGGATCAGTCATGGCCATGACCACCCGGGATATGCCGGCAGCGATGACGGCGTCCGTACAGGGCGGCTGCTTGCCGTGATGACAGCAGGGCTCGAGAGTCACGTACATCGTCGCACCCTCCACAGACTCACTGCAGGAGGCCAGCGCATCCCGCTCGGCGTGCAGGCTGCCGCAGACATGATGCCAGCCCTGAGCGAGAACCCTTCCGTCGCGGACTATCACCGCCCCCACCATTGGGTTCGGCCCCACGTGCCCCCTGCCGCGCTCAGCCAGCGCGAGAGCTATCCGCATGTATTTGATATCTTCGTCGTTACACATAACAAAAAACCCGAATACCACAATGGCACTCAGGGCAGTCTGTCATTCCGACAATCACAAGCGCCGGTACCGCTTCCACGGCTTCCGGCCAAGACCTCTCTTCCATCCGGACTGTCACCGTCGGTATCGGAATTTCACCGATTCAGTCCCTGATTATCAGGGAGTCGCGGACTATCACCGCCGGTAGGGAATCGCACCCTGCCCTGAGAGATATTCTTATTGGACGGCAAATATAGAAAATTTTTACAAACTTTGTAGCCGCTTATGAGAGAAATACGACACATCATCATCACCGACCCGCACGACTGCTGTGGCTGCACCGCCTGCGCGTCGGCCTGCCCCAGAGGCAGCATCACCATGAAGGACGATTCCGAAGGCTTCCTCTATCCCTCTGTGGATGAGAGCACCTGTATCGAATGCGGCATCTGCGCGAGGGTCTGCCCCGTCATCACGCAATTCCCCGCCCGCAGGCCGCTCGAGGTCCACGCCGTGAAGCACCCGGACGGAACGGTAAGGGACGGCAGCGCCTCGGGAGGGGCCTACCCCCTGCTGGCCTCCGCCATACTGGAAGAGGGAGGCCTCGTCTTCGGCTCCCGCTATGACAATGCCCATGAGGCGGTTCACGACAGCGCCGCCACCCCGTCGGAAGCGGCGGCATTCATCGGTTCCAAATACCTGCAGAGCCGGATGGAGGACTGCTGTGGGAGGGTCAGGACGGCTCTGCGCGAGGGGCGTCCGGTGCTGTTCACCGGTACCCCCTGCCAGGTGGCGGGCCTCAACCATTTTCTGGCCTCCGGAGCAGGGAGAGTCCCGACAGACCGACTGCTGACGGTGGATCTCATCTGCCACGGAGCGCCTTCGCCGGGGGTATGGAGACGGTACCTCGCGGAGGAAAAGGCCGCCCTCGAGGCTCAGGGCTACCGTGATGTGAGCATAGAAGAAGTCCGCTTCCGCGACAAGGAGGAAGGCCGCGCCGGATGGAAAGGCTACAATTTCAAGATATTCTTCCGCGCCACGGACCCCTCGGGAGCCCTCTGCCGCCCCGTATTGAGCGAAAAAGGCAAGGCGGAGAACCTGTTCATCCGGGGATTCCTGGCCGACTTCTATTCCCGCCCGAGCTGCTACCGCTGCCCCGCCCGGGAGTTCCGCAGCGGCAGCGACCTGACCATCGGCGACTTCTGGGGCATCGGCGACCTCCGCCCCGAGTTCGACGACGACCGCGGAGTCAGCGCCGTCCTGGTCAATACCGAAAAGGGCCGCGAATTCTTCTCCCGCATCCATTGTACCCGCCTGGAAATGACCTACGAAGACGTCCTGCGCCGCAACCGCTGCCTGGAGACCTCCGTCACGGAGCCCGCCGCCCGCGCAGCATTCTTCGCATCCCAGGACACCGTCCATGATACTGTACGCCGGCTGCTGTAACTGAGCAATGCCTCCGAAGCCCTATATCATGCTACCGGTAAATTCACCGGATATATTAAGATGTATCACTTCATCTTCGTCTCTCGTTGTACTTGTTCCCGAAATAGTCCCAGATATACTGCCGTAATCTATGCGTTTGATTGTCATGACTATCTCTCCACTCGTAGTGATGCCTCCAGCCGAGATAGACTCACTGTATTCAAATACCAGCATTCCGTTCTCATCACAATACATTTCATAATCCCCCGCCATATCACCGGTGACGTAAAATGCCGAATATCCGTCTACAGCTGCAGCGAACAGACGCCGCTGACGATGCCGAGCTGATCAATCCACTAAGTGACGCGGGGTACTATAACTTATCTTCCTGACCGGATTTCATGCCTCGGAGATCACAGTTAAAAGTTTTGCGAAACTCCTGCTTCGCTTTTTCCATTACGGGATTAGACTTGTTTGAAGGAAATGAGTGTGCCACAATACGGGCCCGGATGACATCGTTCGAAGGATGCATAAAAATGCGGTTTTTCAGCGTCTCACGCAATTGTCCAATGGCATGACCGGCATCAACGCCTTTAAGTTCTACGAAAGTCTCAGTCCAGTGTTCCGGTACCGCATCTTTGGCAGAACGTTTTACAAGTACCAGTTTATCACAGCGCTGGCCTTCCTTCACGATATTACCATCCACGGCATAAACTACCGACTCCTCAACACCATTGGTTACAAGCACATACCGCTTACCCTTCTCAGATGTGCTGATCCGGGCACGGGTCATAAGCCGCTGCTCAGGAGAAAAACCTTCGGCAGCCAACAGTTCATAAGTCGATTTATATGCCGTCATACTGAATGCCATCACTTCTCAAACAACTTTTCGTTCAGCCTGCTGATGCTGTCTTCCACCCAATCCGACACACCGTCAAGGTGATTGCCGCTGAGCATCGGCACCTCAGTATCCAGAATACTTTGAAAAACACCTTCTCCATCAATGTAATAACCGGAGATGGAACATGGAGGCAAAATACAATCATCGCTCACCACATCCTGCTTCAATCCCCTACCAGCCACCACAGAGCCATACAGAAGCACATTCACCACCGACATCACATAAGGACTGTGAGTAGTAACGACTGCCAGACTCTGCTCAGACCCATTTCCCAAGGCCTTTTTCAACGAACGCACAATGCTCATTATCACCATCTTCTGAGATTCCGGATACAGATTCTGCTCCGGTTCCTCTATAAATAGTTGAGCAGACTGGTAAACCAGTCTGCGGAGAGAATCATTGTCAGCCTTACTTATCTCGTTGCGATCACGCATGGAGAGCGACGCATTTTCCCCGACACAACCAGTAATATAGTTCGTCATCACATCCATCGGCATGACACTCTGCATACCGCTCGAGGCATAGAATGCCGGCGTTTCACTGCCGTCTTCCCTCACCAGCACATCTGCTCCGGACTTGTTCACATAGCTGAAACCTCCCGTAGCAGCCAGTCTGAAAGGATGCTCACTGGTATAAGGTCCCTTAGCCTCATCCCATTCGTATAGAAAGTTGAAAAACACATCTCTTTCAGTAGCCTTATATGTCTTATCCACATTCTGAATGGCAGAAACCAGGTTCCTCTCCGACGGGATATAACACAACTTGCTGTTATACCTCTTTTCTAAAAATGACTGCTTACGCCCAATCCTTGCATTACCCATCACGCCGGAATACTCAATGCTCACCGCATCCCCGTCATACTTCAGTTCTGTATCCACCTTAAAATATTCATCATTCAACCGGTAAAAAGACTTCAATTCCTTTATAAATCGGTTATTATGAGTATACTGGCTCACTATATCATCAGTTGAGACCATAATCTTTTTCTCAATCCAACGACAGAAGCAGAGCACCTTCATAAAGGTACTCTTACCCGAACTCTGACGACCGACAAGTATCATCA
>DHKFR23501__coassemble_950_pt1 | contig 20833 bp, 15 predicted proteins | sample DHKFR23501__metabat2_low_PE_038 | metagenome-assembled genome bin DHKFR23501
ATTCTGACGCTGCGGCTGCGAGCAGCAGATCTTTTGTCTCTTTCGACAGCCTGCCAGAAAACATTCGACCGAAGTGAGCCCCGGCCCTCTGACGGCGGGAAGGGCTATGTCAGCCTTTCCTTCAACCTGCCTGCCGTCAGCGGCCCCGGCGAGCCCGGCATCCCCGTGATTCCCGACGAGCCGGCAGATGCAAGGGAAAGCTATATCAACTGCGAGATCAACATCCTTTCCCGGGCTGTCCGCGAACAGGATGTAGTGCTTTGACGTTTTAAGAAAGAAAAAGTTTGTTTCAGGATATGAAAATTTTAAGAGCTTTTATCCTTATTGCAATAGGTGTTGCTGTCCTGCCGCGGCCGGAGGCGGAAGCTCAGGGTATGGCCATAAAGACCAACCTGCTCTACGATGCGACGGCGACGGCCAATCTCGGTCTTGAGTTCGGTCTTGCTCCGAGATGGACGATGGACATCTCGGGCAATCTCAATGCATGGGACCTGAACAATGACCGCAAGTGGAAGCATTACCTGGTACAGCCTGAGGTCCGTTACTGGCTCTGTGAGAGGTTCAACGGGCACTTCTTCGGCCTGCATGTCCACGGCGGCGCCTTCAACGTAGGCAATGTCAACACTCCCCTCGGCCTTTTCGGCAATCCCGGTCCCAACCGTCATGAGGGCTGGTACTACGGTGCCGGCATCAGCTACGGTTACCAGTGGATCCTCGGCAGGCGCTGGAATCTGGAGCTCTCCCTCGGTGCCGGTTACGTAGGCTCCGATTACGATATCTACGAATGCGTCGAGTGCGGTACCCACCTGGGCGAGGCGCACGATGACTATTTCGGCATTACCAAGGCCTCCGTTTCGATAATCTTCTTAATCTTCTGATGACGATGTTTAGACCTATTATCATAGCAGCAGCTCTTCTTCTCTCCGGAGCCATGACTCAGGCGGCTTCGGCAAAGAAGGACAGCGTCTCATATCTCGACGTCATAAAGTTTGAGGCAGGGACTCTGGCCAAGGACGGCCGTGAGGTGACTCTCAGCATGAATATTGTACTGGACAGTGCCAGGATCCGCTCCCAGCACACTCTGTCCCTTACACCGTGGATAGTGTCGGCAGACGGACAGACGGAGCAGGCTTTCGGCACGGTGGTCGTGGACGGCCGTACCAGGCATCTGGCATATGAGCGCAAGGACCGTCTCGATGCACCTGATTCTGCCCGCGACGCAGCTCTGGCCATAATCCGGCGCCGTAACGGCCGGGCTCAGGAGTATGCCTACGTATCGGTGCTGCCCTACAGCAGCTGGATGCTCGACGGCCGTGTGGAGCTCAGGGAGAGTGTCTCCGGCTGCGTGCAGTGTGCCGAGGGGGACTCGACGGCAGTCCTGATGGGCCATGTGCTTCCGAAGTTTGTCCCCGAGTGGCGTACCTCTGCCCCTGCCCCCGTACCTGAACCCGTGAAGCTCAGGGCCGAGACCCGCATAGCCCGTCTGGACTTTGTTCAGAACGGATACAGGATAGACCCCGGGATGGGCCGCAACCGCGCCATGCTCGACACCGTGGTATCTTCCATCGGTCTGGTCGAGGGCCGCGACTATATCAGCATAGACAGCATCTTCGTGGCTGGTCACGCATCGCCCGAGGGTACCTACGAATACAATATGAACCTGTCCAGCCGCAGGGCGGAGGCTCTCGCGGCATATATCTCGGACCACACTGCGGTTGATCCCTCGAAGGTCACTGTCGAGTGGAGCGGTGAGGACTGGGACGGTCTGAGGGAACTTCTGGCGGCCTCGGGAATGTCCTGGAGCGGTGACGTGACAGAGATCATCGACACATATACCCAGGACCGCAACGAGTGCGAGCGGGTCATGAGGGCTGCCCTTACTCCCGCCGAGTACGGCTGGATGCTGAGCACAATATATCCTTCCCTGCGCTACTGCACCTACAGAGTGGAATACAAGGTGCGCGCATTTACTCCCGAAGAGGCCCGCGAGGTCATCCTTGAGCGTCCTCAGGACCTCAACCTGGCGGAGATCCTCGGGGTTGCTGCCTCCTGCGAGCCAGGGTCGGAGGAATGGAACTACGCCGTAGAGACAGCTCTCCGCTTCTATCCTGCCGCTCCGGCAGCAGTTGCGGCAGTTGCCCTGGAGGCTCTCGAAAACGGAGATTTCAGGACGGCGATAGATGTCCTGGACGATGTGGCCACCGCCTCCACCCCCGGGCTGATGAACATCCTCGGAGTGGCATGTGCATGCGACGGACAGTACGACAGGGCCGGGGTATACCTGTCGTCTGCCGCAGAGGCCGGAAATCCGGAGGCTGAGCACAACCTGGCTCAGCTAATGGCGGTAACCGACCAGCTCTGATATCGGAGGATTGAAGCATTAATCAGACAATAAATAGTAATCAATACAAATACAATCAAAACAATGAAAAAGTTTCAGTTTATGGCACTGCTGCTTGCAGCAGCTCTATCAACAGCTTGCCAACGGTCTCTCGACCGTGAGGATTCACAGTCCTTTGACGGGGAGAAAGGCTATGTGAGCCTCTCTCTCAATCTTCCTACTGTCAGCGGCACTAAGGCCAATGATGAGTTTGATGACGGAGATGAGTCCGAGTATAAGGTGGACAATGCTTACATCGCATTCTTCTACGGTGCGGATGAAGCGACTGCCGTCTGCAAGTACGCTATATCAATCGATAAGGCGGACGGTATCTTCGCAGAACCTGCTGGTGATAACATTACCAGCACCTTTGTCACCGGTGCCGTCGAGGTCCCTGCAAAGGAGGCGAACGAGAATGTCTATGCTCTCGCAGTCCTTAACCCGGTAGACGGCTTGTCAGTGAATGCAGAGGGAGATCTGACGCTGAATGGAAACTCTGAGGACTTGACGATGGCAGATTTCCAGATGGCTCTCGATGCTTCAGCCCTGGAAGGCCATGCCAACAGCTTCATGATGACCAACGCTCCTGTCTACGACGCTACTGACGGTATCGTCACCCTGACACCGGTAACCGTACATACCGAGAAGAGCCATGTGGAAAATGCCGCCCCCGACAAAATCTATGTGGAGAGGGTGGAGGCCAAGGTTACTCTGGAAGTCAGCAAGGATGCAACTGACAATACCCTTACCGTCGAAGACGGAACTTTCGCCGGTGCTACGGTTAAAATCGACGGCTGGTATCTTCAGAACACCAACAGGAAATATTACCCTGTCAGGAAGACCAATGAACAGTGGCTTAATGCTGACAATTACGGAACGGTAGGAGATAACAACAGGTTTGTGGGAGCCTTTCTTCCCCAGCGCATCTACTGGGCAGAGGATCACAACTATAACGACGCCGTCTCTGATGAAAAACTTGCATCGGAATTCAATATAGTCACCGACGAGCCCGCCTCCTGGAACGCAGTCGGCGGCCGCGCATACTGCGCCGAGAACACCACTATCGCAAAAGTAATGAACAAGAAGCAGCTCACCGGCGTACTGATCCGCGCGACTTATACACCTTCAGGACTTAGCAAAGGAGAAAGCTTCCTTATCACCGGCCAGTTCAACACTGTATACTCTGAAACAAAATTCAAGGAATGGGTACTGGCTACCCTCGGTCATCCTTCCGGGACAGTGGAAATCATCGCTAAGGACGGAGCTGCAGTTACCGATGCGGAAGGGTTGAAAGGCCTGATAACAATCAACGACAGCGCTCCTACAGACGACGAGGCCGACAAGCTGCTTGCCGCTGCTGACAACAGCATCAAGTACTATCAGGAAGGTGTAAGCTACTACTATTCCTCGATTATCAGGCATTTTGAAGATGGTCAGACCCCTCTGGCGGACGGCGGCGTGTCCGATGAGGGTGAGTATGACGAAAACAAACATCTCGGCCGTTACGGCGTAGTCCGCAACAACTGGTATCAGCTGACAGTCAACAGCGTCAGCGGTCCCGGCGAGCCTGAGATCCCCGGGATCCCCGATGAGCCTGCGGATGCCAGGACCAGCTATATCAACTGCGAGATCAATGTTCTTTCCTGGGCTGTCCGTAAGCAGGAAATAGATCTTTAACCGAGATGAAGACTGACTGGACCATACTTCAGCTCTGTGCCGTTGCCGGCTGTGCGATGGCGGCCCTTTTTATGACCGCATCGTGCAAGAGCCTCATATTCGATGACCGCAGCGGGTGTGGGCATGGCGTCCAGATGAACTTCAGGTACGACTACAATCTGCAGAGAGCAGACATGTTCGACGAGCACGTAGGCGAGGTGACCGTCTACGTGTTCGACGGGCAGGGACGGTATGTGTCCACTCAGGTTGTCGACTGTGACTCGAGTCCGGAGGCGGCTGACGGCACATTCGTACTCGATCTGCCTGAAGGATCCTATCATCTCATAGCTCTGGCACAGCAGGACAGTTATGACGGAGATGCCTCCGCTCCCGGAGCGCAGTTTGTCCGTTCGGAGCCGGGCGAAGGCAACTACATGACCTATGTGCGTGTGGACCTCGAGGCTCAGGACACTGACTATTACGGGGGCCCGAAACCCATCGTTCATGACGGTCTGCCTCTGGACACTGTCTGGCATGCCTGGACTCCCCAGCCTGTGACGGTCGGTCAGGTCGGCTACACGGAGGTCGATCTCTCGCTGGTGCGCAACACCAAGTACATCTCCGTCTCTGTACGTGACCTCGACGGGGAGTCCCGTGCCGCCGACTACGACTTCACGATCACCGACCATAACCGCTACCTGCTCTACGACAACTCGGTCGACGAGACCGACGAGCTGCTCTACACTCCTTTCCACACCTGGGATACCGAGGACCGCGGGTCTTCTGAAGGAAGCGGTGTCACGGCCCATGCAGAGTTTATGACCTCCCGCATCATCTACCACGATGATCCGGCGGACGATGCCCGTCTCAGAGTCGTGGAGCGTGCCGGTGGCCGTACCGTCATAGATGTCAACCTGCCGGACTTGCTCAGCAGCATGGCCAGCTATGACGAGCTGCACCGCTATTCGCCCCAGGAGTTCCTGGACAGGGGATATGACTACCGCCTTTCATTCTACCTTGTCGACGGTGACTGGTCCTACGTCACCCTCACGATAGGAGTGCTGGGCTGGACCAAACGGATTCAGAACCTGGATATTTAAGTTACTGCGCATGCCACTAAGGTCTATTGCATATAGTGTCGTCGTTCTGCTGCTGGCCCTCTCCGCCGCCGGCTGCCGGAAGGATCTGTCCTTGCCGGCTGCTCTGGAGGAATCGGAGACGGGCGGTATCTATATCAACATCGCGGTGTCGGCCGGCACCGCGCCCGTCGTGAAGTCCCCGAATCCCGGAGAGTACGGGGACGGCTCCGAATCAGGAACCGGTGCGGAGAATACGGTCAATGACCTCAATGTGTATTTCTTCGAGGGGGACAGTGATCCTGAAGGCGGAGAGAGACCGGGCCTCAATTCCGTTGACGGGGATATACCGGTCAGGCATCTGTATGTCGGCAAGCAGCAGCTGACTCTACAGCAGCAGGGCGCCGGGACGGAATACGATGCGGTGTATATGGCAACGGAGGAAGTGAGCGACCTGCTTGAGGTCGGCAGGACTTATGATGTGGTGGTGATAGCCAATGCAGGGGCAGAGATAACAGATATTGCGACTCTTTCAGACCTTCAGGACAAGGTGTTCGGTAAAGATGACCTTATAAAGACAGCTCAGGATGGAGCAGTGCAGAGCATTATGATGGCCTCCGCCGAGCCTGCTTCATTTACCCTTGAGGCTGAGAACAATACCCCTGCCACTGCCGCGGGCGTCAGCATCGATCTGGAGAGGATGGTGGCCAGAATAGATTGTACCGTTGACAATATTTACACAGTGCCCGGAACCCAGGATAAAGTGGAGATGGAGGGTATTTACATTGTCAACAGGTATAAGGGAGAAACTTATGCATTTAAGCGGGTTACGGAGGACCTGACAACAGATCCTGTCAAAATAGAATATCTGGGAAAAGAGAAGGTGGAAAATGAAAATAATATCGCCGCAAATTATGTACTGAATCCGAAGACTCTCGCTGCACAGCCTGCCGAGCAGGATTATGATGTTTATTTCAATACATATTTTAGTAGTGAGGGCTGGACCCAGCAATATCAAAAAGGGACAGTTAGTGGGGACGATACTTATACTTATGTCTCCTATGTGCTGGAAAATGTGATGATTAAAGATGCTCCCGGCGTCAGTGTCAATGATTACAGTACAGGTATAGTATTTGCCGCGGTTTACAGCCCGGACGGCATGGACGGTGAAGGTAACAGAGCCGATTTTTATTGGTACAACGGAAAGGCTTACAGTTCTCTTGAAAGTATCGGGCTGCCGGGAGTAACTGAGGGCAATTATGAGAATTACGGTATCCGCTTCTATGAGGGTGGCCGCTGCTACTACACCTACTGGATCAACCACGCGGATGACGGGGATGACAACAGTATAGGACCTATGGAGTTCGCCATCGTCCGCAACAACGTCTACAAGATCAACGTCACCGGGATCTCCGGCATCGGTACCCCCGAGCCGTCGGATTACGGACTGTATCTCAACTGCAATGTACTGGACTGGTATCCCGTGGAGGACCTGGTGGTGGATCTCAGGGACAATTATAACGGAACATTTTCCCCGGTTCTTTACAAGAAGGCAAATCATGGCACAGAAGAGTATGTCATCACCGCATACAGTCAGGACAATGAGCCCAGGGAGGCGCAGTTCAGCTTTGAGATGGACACTCCTGCGGGTGCGGTCTGGACTGCACATCTGACCAATCCGGTCGATTTTGAGCTCATCGGCGAATACAGCGGGGTAGGAGGCGGCTCTGGCGTCACCCTGACAGTCAGGCCCCGCAGAGCCTACGAGGAGGGAACGGTGCGCACCACGGAACTTTATATCACGTATCAGGTGACAGGAGGCGTGGAAGAGCGGCCTGACTTCAACCAGGGAACACCGGTGCCAGGTACCAGCAATACTGTCCGGATACTCCAGGTAAGTACGGCTGCTTATGACCAGACATCAACTGTAGGAGGAAACAACTGATGAAAACGGGATATTGTTTAATGACCATGTGCTGCCTTCTGGCGGCACTCTCGTGCACCAGGCAGGAAATAGAGCCTGCGCCTGAGAACCAGGATGCCCTGACGCTGAGGATTACCAAGGCTGACGGCACCGGTGTCCTGGTTGAGAATCTGTGTGTGCTGATTTACGACCAGGATCCGGCTGAAGGTCAGGAACCGGTCTTCTATTATGAGTCTCCTGCGGACCAAACGGTAGATCTCTCCGGTATTACGCTTATAGACGGCATCTGGAGAAATCACTTCGATGGTCATGATGTGTGCGATGTCTATGTTATCGCCAACTGGAACGGTGACGGTACCCAGCAGAGCCCTGAGCTCGGGAATACGACCACCCTGGAGCAACTGAAGGATGTCCTGGAATACAATTCCGCTCTGATATCTGATGCCACAGAGGGCAAATTCACTATGACCGGTGTGCAGGAGGGCTGGAAACCCGCCGAAAGTCCGGATGTGCATACTCTTCTGGTGCCGCTCGAAAGAGTGGCTGCCAGGATAGAGGTGGCGCTGTATGCGCAGGCGGCTGCCGATGGGAACTGGGAAGATTCGGATATTATAAGGGTTGGTAAGGAATTGAGTTTTGAAGGTGCTGACGCTGGAGAGACAAAGAGGGTGATTTCTGCTCCGCAATTCCGCCTGATCAACTACGCCACCCGCTCATGGCTGATGGACGGGCGGGACTCCGAGCTGGATGACCGCGGACTGACAAGCATAGCCGACGATGCCGTCGTAGTGGCTGACGGTGTGCCCTTCATCTCTTATTCCTACCCTAACGACTGGACATCCGACCTCCTTGACGAAACTTACGTGCTGGTCAACGTTCCTGTAAAGGAAGGCGAGGACAACTACTACAAAATCCCCCTCCGTGCCCTCAGCGAGACCCAGGACCTGCAGCGCAACCACCACTACACCGTCCGCGCCGTCATCTCCGCGAAGGGGAACTCCACACCTGACGAACCGCAGCTGCTGGAGAATATCACCTACAAGGTGGCTCCCTGGGAGGACGTGAATATGGATGTGGATCCCGGAAACCCTGTTTATCTGGAACTAAGCGAATACGATGTGACCATTACCACCTCCGAGGCCGAGTCCAGCCAGAAGGGTTACTCCACCCACGGGCTGATTTTCGCCTCCTCGAGTCCTATCTCGGAAGTAACGGTTTCAGAGGTTTATTTCTACAATCAGTATGGAGACCGTTATAACGTAAATAGTGGTGATGATGATTATTATGAAGTGGAAAATGCCTACAGCGAAAATGCACTTAACGGCCCGATGACGATCACCAGCAAGGACCCGCTGAACAAGACGGTGCTGTACTTTACTCTCACAGTGAAGAATGAGCAGGGGGAAGAGCGGACGGTGACTGTAAGGCATTATCCGCTGGAGTATATTACAGGTGTGGCAGGAGCTTATTCATATTTGAATAATGAAGACTATACGGGAGAGTGGAAAAGCACTTGGAACATTCTGGAATATGATAATACAAGCAAAGCAGAAGAGGACGAGAAGTATGCGATAAATGTCGAGGTCCCTGACTATATTAGGGATGGGCTGAACGGGAATATCGGCAAAGGAGTAGATATGAAATCCAAGTTCTATATAAAGAATGAGAGGAGGGTAGGCCGGATATTCAGAATAGATGAGAATTATAAAGATCAGGACAAACTCGGTTATGAAAATAGTGACGGACTTGCATATAAGGTGGCGGACAACAAGTCTACAGGCTCCAACAATATGATGTACCACGTCGTCGTCACCTCGACCTCCGGAGATTATGTCCTTGCCAGGCCGATTATGGACGGAGGGGTGGTGGATCCGGACCGGCGGGACAACGACAGCTTCGTGTCGCCGTCCTTTATGCTGGCCTCCCAGCTTGGCAACAGCTCGGCCGTGACCTGGAGCACAGCGCAGGCGCAGTGCCGGGATTACATCGAGGTCGCTGTGGATGAAAACGGCAGGGAGACTGTGTATAACGACTGGCGTCTGCCTACGGCTGCGGAGATCGGTATCCTTATCCGCTATCAGTCAGATGATAGAGTGAATACGGGCAGCGTGGATGGCGTGATGAGCCATATCCTGAATTATGAAGAAGCACCTGAGGATGACCGTAATTCAAATCCAAATTATTGGGTGTCCTCACGCAACACTTATGTGGAGGTTCACGACACGTTTGACAGTAATAAACATGTGAAGACGACGAATAGTAATAGTAATGAATACCGTGTCCGCTGTGTCCGCGACGTGTATGTAAGTGACAACAACCAGAATTGAGTATGAAAAGGATATTTTCACTGATAGTTGCGGGACTGGCCGCGCTGATGCTGCTCGGCTCATGTACGGAGTCCCTGGATGAGGAAAAGGACCTGCTGCCCCTCGACGGAGAGCTGCGTTTCAGCTTTGCCGTGCCCGGCCAGACTTTGGTGGAGACCAAGGCCATCGACCCTGACGGAGAGCGCATATCCAGTCTGTGGCTCTTCCTCTTCGACGGGAACGGCTACTACGAGGGGAGGGTGATGGCCCATGAGCTGACCTATGGCGGTGTTGATGAAAAGGGTAATGCCTCAGGTACGTTTTCCGTCTCCTCTATACCCGGGACCGTGCGCAGGATCCATTTCGTGGCCAACTTCAACGCCGCCGCCAGCATCGACGACAGTGAGCTGCTGCATCTCTCCGAGGCGGAGGTCATGACCCGCTTCGCCACTTCTTCCGGCCGGCTGGTCTACTGGGGACGCACAGAGCTGGACGCAGCCCCGACTGCCGAGGTTCTGGCGGGAGAGGGGCCTATAATGCTGTACCGCAACCAGGCTTCCGTGGCGTATGCATATTCAGCCGAACCTCCTCAGGGCAGCACGGAGTTATTCTCAGATAACTATGAAATACTGGGTTTCGCAATCGTCAACGCCTATGCCAAGGGTACTGTCGCACCGTTCAATCCGAACGGCAGCGGGCAGTTTGATTTTCCTCCGGCAGCAGACCATTCGGACGACTACGTGACGATGTGCTCCGGTGAGGACCTGATCAAGGCTACCGACCCCACCGATATCGTAGGACTGAGTGAGGGCGGCATGCTCTATACTTTCGAGCATCCCAACCGCGAGGACGACCCGCTCAGCGTGATTTTCAAGATCAGATCCAAGGATGATAAGTCGGAGAAGTATTACCGTCTTATGATCGTGGATGAAGAGCTGAATACCTTCCCGGTCGTCCGCAACCACCGTTACCGCTTCAACTTCAAGGGTATTCCGACTACGCTCGGCTATGACACCTTTGAAGAGGCAAAGAACGGGGTCGCAGCCAACAATGTCTGGGTATCCATCGACGATGACCTGCCCTCTGTCGGCGACGGAAAGACTACGCTGACTGTCATCGGAGGCACAACGCGGATTGTCACGTCTCAGGAGGACGATGAGATACAGTTTACATACAGGAATAGTGACGATACGGGCATATCCGGGGCATCACCTGCCGCCGAGTGGGTGTCAAATGACGGTCTTGCTTCGGGAATGCCGGATGTGACGTATGATGAAGGTACGGGAGAAGGAGTGGTTCAGCTGCATCTTAACCGGACGACCTCTGACCCCCAGTACGGAACCCTCCGCATCAAGGCGGGGCAGTACGTGCGCACCGTGCGCATCATCTACCTGCAGGAGTTCGAGTTTACTCCGGTGTGGACCTCCAGCTCCGTGCCGGATAAGAAGGACCAGCCTATATCGATAGTATTCAACATCCCCGAGACCTATCCTGCCGAGCTTTTCCCCGTGAGGTGCAAGATATCCAGCAACCTCTTCGGGCTCAATCAGGAACAGCAGCTGGAGGTGATAGAGGAGGAGACCAGTTTCGTGGTGGACGGCACGACGTATGATTATGACTGGGACTACAAGTATGTCTACGAGGCTGACGGCCCCGGTCTGCACAGGATCGATTTTAAAACATTGGTGGGTGGTTATGGGAATGATGCTCCCGAATGGTTCCTGGAGGCGGACTACTTCAAGACCATCAGGCGTGAGATCAATATGATAGACGGTCAGTATGACGATCAGCAAATAATAATTTACGAGTCGCAGACCGGCAGTTATCAGCGCTCCATTCCCCCTGTCAAGGGTTACAGGTTTGATTTGAGGTTCAAGCTCGAAGGCGGTACTCCGGAAGGGACCAAAGTCCGTATCTATATGGATGAGAACGTCGAGCCGGGGTATGTCGAGGGGGGTAACTGGCAGAATGAGCATCTTGGACCGGAGCAGACTGCTCCGGATGCCGGACGGTATTTTATCTATACAGCCGGATCGGATGCCATGGATCCCGAAGGCTATTTTACCATACCGTTTTACACAACGACGGCCAGAAGCTCAGGATATGCCCGTCTGGCGGCCGCCTATACAGACAACGATCAACCGGACCATTGGGACCATTGGTACAAATCCGCGATAGTCACCAGAGTCAATAATCCCGAAGCATACAGTTTCCGCATGCAGCTTTCGACTGAGCAGGGAGCTCAGTACGGCGAAAGGGACAAGACCCTGGGGTTGGACTATGGGACGGGCAAGGATGTCTATTTGAGCATTAATCCCGATATAACCGCAGCGGACGTTCCGGAGTATATCGTCCCTAAGTGCCGTATTCTTCTGAAAACGGATGCCCTCAGGCCTGCGGACGGTGCCAGAGATATCGAGTGGAGCGATGAGCATGACGGCTATATCTTTACCTTCAATCCCCGGACGGAGACCCGCATCGAGATACCGATGCTCACGGACAAGGTGGTGTCTGCCGGAGAGATTACCGTCTCGGAGCTGGACGGAAACATCGCGTTCTACGAAGATGCAGTGACTGTCACCAACCAGCCTATAAAGGGGTCCGTTTCCGTCGAGGGACTGACGGGAGGTTTCGGCACCGCCAATCCTTTCTTTGCCCTCGAGAAGTCCGACGGCACCAGGGTGGGTTCTTTTGCCGTCACTGCTTATGCCGGTGGAAATACCGGCAGCTACGTGCTGACCCTCCTCGGCGAGTACGACTTCTCCGACGATGAGCGTCTGACCGTGCTGTATTCCCGCTCTGTTTCCGGATCCCAGCAGATATACTTCACATATACGACTGTGAAGGAACTGCTTGCTGATCCTGAATTGAAGTTGACACTGCAGCAGTAATACTGAACCGAAAACTTGTTATATTTGGGGAAAATTTCCTTTGACATGAAAAAGATGATTTTCCCTTTTGGGGCGGCTCTGTGCGCCCTGTTTGCTGCGGCCGCCGCTGTCGGCTGCACTTCTTCGTCCCATAATGATTCTGAACCTTATGCCGTGCTGGCGCCGGCGGCTTTTGCCGGGGAGGCGGAGGCCTGGGAGGGCGTGGTCTCTTCCCTGCAGCAGCGCCATGATGCTGTGGTGCTGCGCTTTGAGGAGAGTCCGATGGAGCTGGAGGCCCAGCTGAAAGAGGTGGCACCCCGCTATGTGGCGGTGGTGGACGTACCGGAGAATATCGGCCGGGACTATGTCATCTCCCTCAATCAGATGAGCCGCAGGATGGATGAGGACCCGTACGCGGATTTCCTTTGGGGAATAATCACCGGTTATGATGCTGCGGGTGCGCAGAGGATGGTGGACGATGCGCAGGAACCGATGGTGATCCGTACCGGAGTGGCCAGCATCAAGGAGCTGGAGGCCGCCAAGTGGTTTGACGCATACGCTTTCGTGGATGACCATCAGGTAGGGATGCGCGGAGAGAAGAAGGCTGGGGAGAGCTCGCTGGCCTACAGTGAGATAGAGTACAGGACCGATATGACCGGGGCCAATGAGCGGATACAGAAGTTCGTAGAGAAGCGCTTCGGGAAGGATGTGCCGGATGTGCTGCGGCAGTTCCTGGAGTACTACGAGGGCTATGAGCCGGATCTGGTGGTTACGGCCTCGCACGCCACGGAGAACAATCTGGAGATGCCCGGCTCCGTGGGCAACCTCCGCTGCCGCGACGGCCGCCTGTATGTGGACTATCCGGGCGAGCAGCGCTTTGTGGAGGACCGCGACAGTCGGATGGTGTATCTTCCCATCGGCAACTGCCTGATAGGCAATATGAACAATACCCGCAACAGTATGGCTGCGGCCTGGATGAACAGCCAGAAGGCCGCGACCTTCGTGGGCTACGTGGTGACCACCTGGTACGGCCGCAACGGCTGGGGCGGTCTGAAATATCTGATTACCAATCCTGGACGCTATTCTGTCCCCGAGGCATTCTACATGAACCAGCAGGATATGATGGCGCAGATGGCCGAGTGCAGTGATTCCCTGACAGTGGCCCCCTTCGATTACGATTCGAACTATTTCCAGACCATGATGCCGGCCCTGCAGCGTTTTGTGGACGTGGAGGGACTTTCTCAGGAAGAAGTGATGAACGAACTGTTCTTCTGGCTCGGCTTCTGGCATGACCGCGACGTGCTGGCCTACTACGGCGACCCTAAGTGGAATGTGCGTATGCAGGAGGTAGAGGGCGAGAGCGATTTTACCGTGACTTCGGAGTTTGAGCGCCTGAGCCGGGACGAGGCTGCCGCCACCGGAGCTTCCCGCCGCTGCGTGATCACTGTGGAGACCTCCCCTGAGTTCAGCCTCCGCCGGATGCAGGGCGACGGCTTCAAGGAGGAGCATGTCCTCGACCTGCCGTTCAGCTATTTCTTCCCCCAGCGTCTGAGCAACCCCGTCCTGCCCGAAGGCGAGACCCGCCATATTGTCCTGGATGAGAACTTCATGCTGCTCTACGACCCTGCCTTCGAGCCCGGACAGACCTATACTTTCGAGGTGCTCTGCGACTGAGAATCCGCCTTTCCGGTGGATGCGGCCTTGCGCCGTATGCGTTTCCACCACAGCCAGTAGCCGCTCAGCGGGAGAAGACCTCCGAGGAGGGCGGCGAGGAAGTAGAGGATTTTAGTGACCATGCCTCCCCAGCTGCCGGTGTGCAGGGAATAGAACAGCCGTCTGGCGGCCTGCGGCTCCATGTCTCCGGTCAGGGAGTAGGCGGCTTCGCGGTACCAGCCGAATGACCAGGTGAGCCCGGTGAGGGCCATGAGCAGCAGGAGGAGGGTGCAGTAGAAGCCGATGCTCACGTGGCTGTCGTACAGGAAGCGCTTCCAGCCCTTGGTGCAGGATATGCTGAGGCGGTTTTTCAGGGCTTTCCGGTTTTTCGGTATCCAGATGATCAGGCCGCTTATCAGGATGAGGGTCATCGTCAGGGTGGTTACGCCTACGATGACTTTCCCGACCGACTTTTCCCCTTTGGATGCCGGCGGATCCAGCAGCCAGCGGTGCAGCTGCCTCATGGTACGGAAGAATTCGTACGATTTTGCCCAGCCTTTTACCTCACCAGTATACGGATTAACGCAAAGCTGTCTCTTGCCGGTCTCGCGGAATGTGGCGAGGGCGGCTTTACGGGGACTGTCCTGAAGGCGGACGGTGTTGAGTGTGAGCGAGTCGGCTGCCCAGGTACGGACGGCTGCCTCCAGTTCGGAGGAAGCTAGCGGTTCTGCTTCCTCCGAAGGCGGAGTTACGTTGTACAGCTTTCTTTGGAGTGCCTGGGTGATGTCCCGCTCGAACACGAGCGAGGCGCCTGACAGGCATATGACTGAGATGATGAGCCCGAGAGGAAGCGACAGCCAGAGGTGTATGTTGCGGAACAGTTTTCTCATCATTCTGCCGATGTGGAGAGTTTGCCCAAAGCGGAGACGGAGTTGGCTCCGCTGACTGTCAGACCGGGTTCGGCGACGGCGGTGGCGGCGTCTATGCGGTAGATGGTCGGAACGCTGCCGTCGGTGGTGGTGATGGGAATGTAGGCGATGCCGCTCTCACTGTACGGTGTGCCGATGCTGGAGAGGACGGAGGCCTCGGGCAGTCCGGTGACTACGGTCAGAGTGCCTTCCTCACCCTTGAAGACGGCCAGCTCGTTGCGGGGAGCGCTGGTGCCGCTCATGTTGTCAGCGCCCTCGCTGTACATCTGCAGCAGGAAGTAATCTCCGCTGATGTGCCAGCAGCGGAACATCGGGTTGCCGTTGCCCAGCTCTTCGATATTGACATAGTAGGAGGGGTCGAAATCCGTCTCGCCGGCCTTGATACGTACCACGCCTGAGGGCAGCTTGCCCTGTACGCGGTCGAACTGACTTCCGTCGTTGTTCGTTACCGGTGTGGTGGTCGTGCGTCCGTAGCCGGGGGAGAATACGTAGAGGTCACCGTTGTCGGCAGCCCAGATGGTCTGGTAGTACTGCGAGCGCATGCGTCCGCTGGCGAAGCCGATTTTCCCTGTACGGGCGATGACCGGGGTCTCGTCGAAGTTGTCCCCGCTGTATATGGCTACGAAGGCGCTGTCCGGATATTGGGTCGTGGGTATCATGCCGGCGGTGTATGCTCCCGAGCCGCTGCCGCCGTCGCCGTTGGCCACATAGCCGGGATCCTGGATGGCCCAGGGGAAGGTGTTCACGCCGTAGTGGCTCATGCCCATAGGTACTACAGAAGTGTATAGCCTGCCGTTGGCTTCTACGAAACCGGCGAAGCTCACCCGCTCGCCGTTGCCCAGGAAGTTCTCGGCTATGTGGCTTCCGGTAGTACTGCTTCCGTCATTCACACTCAGATAGTTGAACTGCAGGTAGTAGGCATAGTTGCCCTCGGCGTCCTGCTCGTTGTTGCCGGCGTTGGTCGAGGCCGTGATGACATTGTCCCCCCAGGTGCCGTAGGTGGTGGTGCGGTTGAAGGTGTACTGGCGGTCCTCGATGACCTTGCCGTCGCTTCCGAGTTTGAAGGAGAAGCCTGTGCCCTGGTTTCCGTCATTGTACTGGAATCCGAAGAGGTAGCGCTCGCCGTAGTATATCCAGTTGGAGGCGGACTGGGTCTCCCAGCCGTTGCCCTGAGGGGTGACGCTTCCTTCGTCCAGGGATTCGGACGATATAAGGTAGGAGGCGGACTGGTCCTGGCTGCCGGCCTGTGCCACTATGACGTAGCGGCTTATGGCTTCGGTCCCGGGCTCCGGAGTGGGGTCGGGGTCAGGGGTGGGGGTTTTTTCGCATGCTGCTGCCAGCAGGAGGCCTGCGGGGATGGCTAGTAAAAGCGCCTTTGAGAAAATTCTTTTCTTCATGTGTTATAATTTTAATTAATATTAATGTCTGCTTCCGAAAAATACACGGACCTTGGCGTAGAAGGCGCGTCCGGCCTTCTGGAGGCTGAAATTGTCGTACAGCTTTTCGTTTGTCAGGTTGCGGCATTCCAGGGATATGTTGTATCTTCCGTTCTGGAGGGAATAGCTGATGCTCAGGTTGTGTGAGAGCTGGTCGGGTACGACGCTCTTGGAGGCGGGGTCTCCGAAATGCTCCCAGTACAGGGGGAATGCGTGCTGATAGTATCCGTCGTATGCGACGGTCAGGGTGTTGCCGTCGGCCAGCAGGTCATGCCAGGTGAATGTGGCGTCGAAGCTGGCGAACATATACGGCTGGTTGGGCATGCGCTGTCCGTATGTCTCGCTCTCCTGCAGGGTGTTTCCGGCTACATACCGTTCATGGTCCCGGACATTGATGTTGCTGAAGGTGCCTCCGATGCTCAGCCAGCGGGACCAGCCGTAGCGGGCGGAGATGTTGTACCCCTGTGTCCTCACCCTTCCGTGATTCTCGTAGAAGCCGTAGCTCATGCCGCTGACTGTGCTCAGGCCGCGCTGGATGTAGTCCTTGGTGTCGCGGAATATCAGGGTGCCCTCCGCATTGACGAAGTGCTCGCCGAAGTGGCGGCTGTAGCCCAGGTTGAGGTTTACATTGTCGCTGTTCTCGGGCCGCAGGTCGGTTTTGCCGGCTTCCAGGTCCTCGTCGCCGAACAGCTCGTCCGTGGTGGGAAGGCGGTAGGCTTTTTCGTACGACAGCTTGACCTGCAGGCCCTTGATGATGAACCATGTGCCGGCCGCTCCGTAGCCGAATGCGTTGGTGGTGCGGCTCATCTCCACGTAGTTGCCCACCCCGTCGCTGCTCTGGGAGACGGGACCCCGGTTGTACTGGTTGTAGTATTTGCCGAATGCGGTGACGCTCCATTTTCTGGACGGCATCAGCCTGTACGACAGGCCGGTTATATTCTTCCTGGTTACTTTGGGAATGCTGAAGTCCGACAGCTGCTGGCTGCCGTCCACCTTGGAGCGGGTGGTGCGGCGGAATGTGCTGGAGACGTGATTCAGTGTGAAGGTGTGGGCTTTTTTCAGCCGGTATTCGGCGGTGAAGGTGGCGTTGAAGTTGGTGTTCAGGGAGCGGTTGTCCTGATAGGACTGCTCGCCCCGGCTTCCTGTGTATTTGCGGTCTCCCAGCCAGTTGTACTTGAAGGAGGAGGTGTCGATGTTCATGGTGGTGTTGTGGTTGTAGTTGGCGTTCAGCATGACATCAAGCCCCTCGGTAAGCAGGTTCCGTTTGCTGTACTCCAGGGAGGGAACGAAGGAGTGCCCCTTGCGGTGTTTCTGGCCGAATACGATGTATTGGTAGACTCCGGTCTGTATCTCCTTGTAGAAGTGCGAGTAGTTGAATCCGAGCATCAGCCGGTCCGCCCAGGACTTCCCGGTCACTCCGAATTTTCCGATTACGGCCTCGTTGTGGAACCGGTCGTTGAAGCGGCGGACGTGGTAGATCTTGCTGCGGTCGGTGTTCTCCGATATGCCGTCGTCTCCGAACTCAGTGATGTAGTTGTCTATCCAGTAGTTGTTGTCCGAGTAGTTCTGAAAGGCGTTGATCTCGTAGGCGAGTCCGTTCCGGAGGGTGTGGCTGAAATTGACGTACGACTTGTGTGTGTTGAACGAGCCGTAGCTGTAGGATGCGTCCAGACTCCAGCCGTGCCGCCGTTTTTTGGTCACGATGTTGATTACGCCTCCTAAGGCATCGGAGCCGAACCCTACCGGTACTACTCCCTTGTAGACTTCTATGCGCTCGGCGAAGTTCACTGGCAGGTTGTTGATGTCCAGCGCTGTTCCGGCTCCCTCCTGCGGCACTCCGTCGATGAACACCTTGACGTGCTTCCCGGAGAAGCCGTCCAGGGTCAGCTGTGCGTCCGAGCCCACACCTCCGGATTCGCGGAGCTTCAGGCCCGGAAGCTGGGACAGCGCCTCGCCGAGGCTCTTGCTGCTGTTGTGCATCTCCTTGACACTCAGGTCCGCGGCGTTGAATGCCGACTGCCGGACGTGGCTCTTCCTTTCGGATATGACCACTGCTTCGTCCAGCTGGTTCCTGGCCGGTTTCAGGGCTATGGTCCTGAGGGTGGTGTCCCGCCCGCTCAGGGTTATTGTCATCTCGTATGTCCCGTATCCTATTGCGGCTACCGCGAGAGTATATGTCCCCCGAGGCGCTTCCAGCCGGAAAGTTCCCTTCTCGTCCGTGATGCACCCGTATGTCGTCTCTTTAAGATAGATGTCGGCAAAATCTATTGCGCTCCGGTCTTCAGCGGAGATGATTCTGCCGGATATGCCGGTCATTTCCTGCGCCGAGGCTGAGATGTGCTGCATGAGTATGCAGGTCCCTATGAGAGCGCAGCGTCTTATTGTAAGATAGATGTTTCTCATTGCGCTGCAAAAGTAGGGCAATGCCTTTTGCCGCACAATCGCTAAAAATAGAGATTTTTTCATCGGATTTTCTGCTGTTTATCCCTATTTGTTGGTAAAAGGCGGTGATAGGCAAAAAATATTACATTTGCGCCATGAATACCGTTTGGATAGTAATGCCGATTCTTATCGTGCTGATGTTCCTGCTCGGGACAGACCTGAAAGTCAAGTCGTTCGTAGATGTGGCCCGTAATCCCAAGGCCGTGGTGGCCGGGATGGTCGGACAGATAATCGTGCTTCCGCTGCTGGCCTTCGGCGTGGGCTGGGCCTTAGGGCTGAGTCCGGTCTATTTCATGGGGCTGGTGCTCATAGCCTGCTGTCCCGGCGGCAGTTCCTCCAATGTATTCTCCATGCTGGCCAAGGGGGATGTCGCCCTGTCCGTGACGCTGACTGCGATGAGCAGCGTGATAACCCTTTTCACCCTGCCTCTGATAATGGACCTGGCCTCCGTCTTCATCTCGCAGCAGTCCGGGGTGGAGGTCCATCTGCCCGTGGGTAAGCTGCTGCTGCAGAATCTGGTGCTGCTCTTCGTGCCCATACTTGCCGGGGCGGTGTTCCGCCATTTCAGCCCTGTGGCGGCCGAGAAGGTGCATAAGGTGCTGAGCAAGGCGGCGTTTCCGGCCCTGATGTTCCTTGCGCTGGTATTTTTCCTGCAGTATACAAAGGAGATAGTGGACAATTTCACAGTGCTGGGGCTTGCGACAGCCGCCCTGATTCTCCTGGCCATGATGTGCAGCTCGCTCCTGTCCCGCCTCTGGAAGTTCACGCCCGCCGTCCGCCGCACCATCGTCATAGAGGTCGGGATGCAGAATGCCGCCCAGGCGATAGCCATAGCATTTTCCCCCTTCATCTTCAACAGCGGCGAGATGGCCATACCCGCCATCATCTATGCTCTGCTGATGAATGTCGTGCTGCTTGTCTATGTCGCAGTGGTCCGCCGGCGTCAGTATGCTGTTTCTGTAAAATAATTCCCCTGATGTCGGCTCAGTTCCGAATTGTATACTAACTTTGGGAAAGTTTAAACGGAACTAAAAAGCAAGGACGACATGGCAATTACAGCAGAAAAGATTTGAGGAAAAGAGAGGAAAAGAGTGAGGGAAAGAGTGAGGAAAAGCTTACTGAGATGGAATATAAGGTGTTTAATCTTATTAAGGAGAACCCGGCAGTGACTTATGCATATATTACCGACAAAGCGGGTGTTGGAGAAACTTCTGTGTATAAAATAATAAAAAGTCTCAAAGACAAAGGTTGGATTAAGCGGAATAATGGCCGGAAATGCGGCAACTGGGTGATAATGAAAAAATAACAGATACAGAGATTATCAGATAATATGATAATAGAAGAGACATTGCGGATTGCGCTGGAGGCGCATGAGGGGCAGAAGGACCTGGACGGGAGGCCGGCTGTCCTGCATCCGGTCGCCGTGGGGCTTATGGGCTGTAATGATGCTGAGACCAAGACGGGTTTCCTGCATGATGTGGTGGAGGATTCGGATCTGACTCTGGATGAACTGCGCGGCAGAGGGGTCGATGAGGATGTGCTTGCCGCACTTCAGCTGCTTACGCACGCTAAGACTGAGGACTACTTCGATTATGTGCAGAGAATCGCTGCGTCCGGCAACATCACGGCCATTCACGTCAAAATGAACGACCTCCGGCACAATCTTGAAAGGGGGCTGCGGACCTATGCGCAGGCTGTGGAGGACGGCGACACGGAAAAGGCGGAGCGTCTGGCCCGCATCAATGACAAGCACCGCAAGGCTCTGCAGGTATTCGAGGACTGCGGACTGCTATGATTTGTATGCTGTAGCATTGAAAAACCGAGGGGATAGGATAGAATGCCGTTATCGGCACGGGGTCAAATCAATCAGCCAGTCCCCTAATACCGCCTGAAATGACTTCTTACCCGTTCAATCTTGCCGAATCGTATGCGCTTGTACGCCTTGATTCTGACAAGCCTGACAATCTCCACCCTGATGGAAACTATCACGAAATAGTAATATGTTCTATTGTTCATTTAAGGTTATTTACTGTGTGGTGTAAGAACAGTTGACCTCTCGTTCAAGTACCTCCCCTCGGTAGCAGTTCAAAAAAAGCAGACACCCATTAGGGATAGATGTCCGCCTTAATTTGCCACAGTAAATCTTAAATGACTTTGCAAA
>DHKFR23501__coassemble_974_pt1 | contig 19437 bp, 18 predicted proteins | sample DHKFR23501__metabat2_low_PE_038 | metagenome-assembled genome bin DHKFR23501
GATTATCACAAGACTGTAAAAACACACCGCTCGCGTACTTACCGTTAAGGATTTTACCAAATGGTAAGAGAAGTTTCCGGCATAAAGTGTACTTTTGCACCGCAAAATAAAATTCACGGATATATGAACTGGATTATTCTTTTCGTTGCAGGACTTTTCGAGTCCGGATTCGCTTTCTGCTTGGGAAAGATGAAAGAGGTTTCGGGCACCGCGTGGTGGCTGTGGGGAGCCGGTTTCCTGCTGTGTCTTATAGCCAGTATGACCCTTCTGGCCAAGGCGGTGCAGACCATTCCCATCGGTACGGCATATCCGATATGGACCGGTATAGGCGCAGTGTGTACGGTGATTCTCGGCATCATATTCTTACATGAGCCTGCGACATTTCTGCGTCTGTTCTTCATCACTACCCTCATCCTCTCCATTATCGGACTCAAGATAGTATCCCACTGAGTATGGAACAAGAAGCATTATTGAATCTCAGTGAGCAGATGCGGGTGATCATCTCCTGCGCTCTGGTGGTCGCGGCGTATCTCGTGGATTTTCTGTGCTGCAAGCTGTTGATCCCGGTGATAAGGAAGATTGCGGCCAGGACTGCGTTCAAGTGGGACAACTATCTGACCGGAGGCAAGGTCCTGCACAACATTTTCCATCTGATACCGCCGGTGACTTTTCTCGTCGCCCTGCCGCTGCTCTATCCCGGCCAGAACTGGACTTCCTTCGTTACCAAGGCACTCTATATCTACCTTATCGTCATCGGGACCCGCCTGATCAACGAGTTCATTTCCTCGCTGTACGCCATCTCCAGTGATTCCGACCTGCTCAGGGACAAGCCCATGAAGGGTGTCTACCAGATGCTGAAGGTCCTAGTAGTCTGTGTGGCCGTCATCCTGACGTTGGGCGTGCTGCTGGAAAGGGACTTCACTACCCTGCTGGCAGGACTCGGCGCGTCGGCTGCGGTGCTGATGCTGATTTTCAAGGATACAATCCTCGGCCTGGTGGCGGGCATCCAGCTCTCGGCCCACGACATGCTGCGTCCGGGGGACTGGATAGTCATGGAAAAATACGGTGTCAACGGTACGGTGGAGGAAGTGACCCTGAATACGGTCAAGGTCCGCAACTGGGACAATACGATAGTAACCGTTCCGCCCTATGCCCTGGTCAGCGATTCATTCCAGAACTGGCGCGGCATGCGCGAGAGTGAGGGCCGCCGAGTAGCCCGTTCCCTCAATATTGACGTAAATTCCATCCGCTTCTGCACCCCGGAAGAGCTGGAACGCTTCTCCTCGGAAGCATGGACCGAAGGCAGGGCACTGGACAGTAACACGGTGAATCTCGGTCTCTTCCGTACCGCCACCGAGCATTATCTCTGTACCCTCGCCCAGGTCAATACCGATCTCCGCATCCTCGTGCGCCAGCTCGAGCCCACATCGGAAGGTCTGCCGATACAGCTCTACTTCTTCACCCGCGAGAAAGACTGGGTCGCCCACGAGCACATAGCCGCCGATGTCATAGAGCACATCATCGCCACCATGCCACGCTTCGGCCTGCGCCTGTTCCAGAAACCCACCGGTGAGGATATAAAGAATCACTGGAAAAGCACATCCCGGGACTGAGCGTCGATACACCGATACCGAAGAACTTCAGGCAGCCGCCCTTCATTTTCCCAACGAATCCTTTTTCCACCGCGGCAAGAATTTATAGCCGGGCTGACTGGACTGGACCCTTAACTGGACCCGCTAGGCATGGGCTTGGCTTTGAAGAGTCTGTTTTGCTTTATTTATGTTAAAGCACTATTTTTAAACTAATTGCGTCTAAATGTGAAATAACAGACTATGGGCGGAAACGGACAGTCTGTTATCATTGAATTTAGCATAATGAGCTAATTGTCAAATACTTACACAAGACACAAAATTTCAGATTCTGAGGATAAAAAAAGGAGTCAAAGAATCTCTACCCCGCTACAGTGCATCTATGACCGGTATTGAGATTCCCATGCCCAAGTCATACCCTTCTGTCTGTTTCCGCCAAAACTGCCTAATCTATTATCGTTCAGCAAAATGTAAGATTACCTACATTACAGACTCTACGTTGGTGCTTACCGTCAGCGGCAGTTCTTTCTCTTTAGAAATATGGTTTGTATGCAGACTGACATTTTCAGCCACACCGTATCCTCTTCTAGGCGCACCTCCAGCCGTACTTCATCATCTGGCTGATATAGAACAATTATCTGAGATAAATATTAGGATTTTGTCGGTACAGACCGCGGCCTGGATTCAAATTATACAACCATATCATATTTTATTTTTCCAGAACCGGCAAGTGATATCACCCAGATGCCCGTCAGCCGCCACGCGGTAGAGCCTTTGGTTGGTGGTACGGCTGGTCAGTGGGCCGAGAGCCTCGATGTAAGGACCGGTCTTAATGTAGTCGAATACTGCTGGATCAATATTCTCCGGCAGCTCTCCACGTCCCGAGTACCAGGCCGTGCGCAGGGACGGGACCGTGGAATGGAGCCAGCCTGCCAGCCGCATCACCTCTCCGGGACAGGCATCCCCGCCCATGAAGCAGACGCAGGTTATGCACCGTCCGTAGCGTCCGAGGAGGAAGGATAGTTCGGCCTCGTCCAGCTCCGCACCTCCGTCCTGCTGAAGATGCGGGCTGTGACAGCCGGGGCAACGATTCGGACACCCGGTGATATTTATCGCCAGCGTGGTCTCGTCCGGAATCTCGGCAAAGACTATATCGCAGTTGTGGTATCTCATGAGTCCTGCCCTTACATTGTTCCGTAATACCTTCTGGCTGCCTCCTTCTGCCGGGCCGCCGAGAAGTTGGAGACACGCTTCATATAGCCGATTACGCGGGTAAGATAGTCCACATCGTCCGAATGACATTCGGGACACTCGTGCAGATAGCGCTTGTCGATGTGCCCGCACTTGTTGCAGACCGTGTTGGGGATATTGAAGGTAAAATAGTTGCAGCCCTCCACGGCGGCCACCCGCAGCAGCTGGCGGTACTGCTCCTGGGAGAGGTGGTCCTCAAGGTTGAGATGTAGGGCAGAGCCTCCGGTCAGATGGGCTATGTAGCGGCGTCCGTGGAGGCGGAACTTGTCGATGACATTCAGGGAGTCGTCCTCTACCTTGTAGAAATAGGAATTGTAGCAGTCCCTCGGCACAGCATATCCGTTCTCGCGGTCCCACTTGGCATGCTTGACACCCACGTTCTCGGCTGGTATCATCTCACAGTTGAACATCAGCTCTTTAGTCCGGTACTTGCGGTTGTACTCCTCTATCATGCCGAGCACTTCACTGACGAAGGCAGCATAGTCATCGTTGTCATCTATCCTAAGGCCCAGGAACTCTGCCGCCTCCACCAGACCGTTGACCCCGATAGTGAGGTACTGACGTGCTATGTTGATGTAACCGGCATCGAAGAGAGGGAGCATTCCCTTCTGCTGCAGGTATTTCAGGTTCTCGTTGTAGGCGGTCTGGACTTTGTGTACGAGGTCGGTCACCTCGCGCAGGAATGTCATGTAGTGCATGCCGTTGCGGGCGGCGTACTGAACGCAGCGGTTCAGGTTGATGGTCAGCACGCTCTTCGAGCCTGTAGACACGCCTCCGGCTCCGAGGGTATAACTGAATCCATTATCCTGTATCTCGTTGCGGAGACGGCAACAGGATGAGAGGGAGTCCGCGTTGTCACTGATGTAAGTGAAGAACGAATGGCCCTCATAATACATCTGAGCGGTAAAGTCCCCCCACTCCGGATCCATCACGTCACCGTCCTTGGAAAGCAGTGCCATGGTCTCCACCGGAAACGTCAGCACCGTGCGGGTCCGTTCGCGGTTGAACCATTTCATGAAACGTTTCTGCAGCCAGGACAGGGAGGCCCACTGCGGCCGGCTGCCGTCGGGGAAACGGAACTCTCCGAAGAGCGACTCGAAGTAGTAGCGGTCGTAGTACGATATGTTCCAAAATACGGCCTGGTAGTTGCGGGCTCCTGTGGGCTGATTGATGGAATACACCACCTGCTCGAAAGAGTCAGTAATCACCTTGTCGATGCTGCGGCGGTGCGAGGACAGGTCCACCACCTCGTCCGGATGCTGCCAGTAGTCATCCCCGTACTCCTGCCGGATGAAATAGTCCATGTACATCAGGAATTCCGGAGTGGCGCAGGCCCCGGACAGCATCGAGGAGACCATGAACACCATGTTGATGAAGCCGCCGCAGAAGGACTTGAGGTTGGTGGGGCGGGTGGAGTTGCCCCCAATGTCTATCGTTCCGTTGAGCAGCCAGGGGTACATGGTGATCGAGGCGCAGTAGTTGGCCATCGAGGTCTCGTCGTTCTTGTAGATGAAATGGTTGTTCAGCAGATAAAGATATCTGTCGGCCAGTTCCTTGCCGTACATCTCCCGGATGCGGTCCGTGAGCATGCGGCGGTTCAGGCGGATGAAGTTCTGCTTGGGCAGCTCGCCGATGAGAGTGGCTATGTTCTTGTGCTCCACATTGGCGTTGGCATCGTACTTGGAGCCGGTCGCGGCATTCTGCGCGTTGCAGTAATCGAGCAGGAACTCCAGCTTGCGCCTGTCCTCCCTGTCCTCGGTGTGTTTCTGGCGGTATAGCATGTAACTCTTGGCCACGGCGAAGTATTTTTCCGCCATCAGGGCCACCTCCACCTGATTCTGAATCTCCTCTACGGTGATGCCGTCGTAGATGTGCACACGGCTGAGGACTGCCGTAAGGTCCTCGTCGGTGGCGTATGCCCCTACTGAGAGGAATGCCTTTGAGACTGCCAGGCGGATTTTCTCAATGGAGAACGGGACCTTCTTGCCGTCCCTCTTTACGATTTTGATTTCTGATGCGCTCATATCGTTGTGTTTATTATGATTTTCACATTCTCAGGCAGAGCCTGAAGCACACCGAAGAAAGACAGTATCATTGTATATGAGAGTCATCGCCGGCCCGCCTCTGTTCCCGAAGGCTCACACCTGTAATACGACCGGGCAGGTCTTCTGACTCGTTCCAACCGTACGCCTTCCCGTCATCACTGACAGTGGCTTTAGAAAGTACGGTCTGCTTACAGAACTTACAGCTACGGGTATAGTCCCTGATTCTCACAGGAGTTCCCTTTTCATCCTCCGGGACGGATGTCCCTTCCGGAACCCGATACTTCCGCAAATATAAAAGAATTCCCCATAAGTCGGTGCTATATGGGGAAATACTTCTGAACAAGTTTTCAACAATATGTCCTGCGGCCAGTATTTATTTTAGGAGATTAAAATCCTTTACACCGAAAACCTCGGTAGACACTTCTCCAAGCCAACCGCTCTTGGTATTTATGCCTACCTGCACCTTCACAAAGTCGATATACTTAAGTTCTGCAGGTCTGCCGTCAAAGGTAACGGCATCGCTGATACGGAAATGATTGTCAGCCGGCGCGGCATTGTAGTTGTCATCCTCTGTAAGGCGGTCTATGCTGCTGAAGTTGTCCACATAGCCCCAGTCGTATGCCGGATTGACCCAGTAGGTCCCGTTGCCGGAGGCATCGTAGTTCCGGGCTTTAAGACAGGTGCCCCGGAGTGTATAGCTGTCTTCCTCAACCCATTCCGGATAATAATAGTCCTGACGGTGGAATGATCCGAGATAATCTATCTCCCCACTGCCGCCCTTGTTGTCGGTCCAGGGGACAGCCATGGCAGGGGCTTCCGGACGATAATAAGTCACGGCATAGTCCTGACAGGTCTCCGCCTTGCCGTACTCGGAACCCTTCAGTTCGTACCATGTATCGTTGGGCAGACCGTCTCCGTTCTCATCCTGCATGACCCATACGATGCCAGGTTCAGACGAACCGTCGAAGGCATTGCCGGTAATGGCCAGATTGTAGTCTCCGTCATTGTCGATACTGTGGTCGAATCCGACCACAATATATCCTCCGAAACCGCCCAGAGACACATACTGAGTCTGAGCCATCCTGCTCTCCGCATAGGCACAGGCCTCTTCCATGGTGGCGGCAGTATAGTATTCATTGACAAACTGTCCGGGAGCAGGCAGGAACTCATAGACCTTATTGCACTCCGGAAGGCTTGCGGAAGATCCTTGGCGGTAGTACGTCCCTTCAGAAGGACACACATTGATTGTCAGTTCCTGGGTTGCGGTGAGATAACTGCTGCGCATCTCTACCATTACTGTGAATGTGCCCTCCTCCGTACCGGAGAAAGCATATTCAGTCCGTTCGCCCTGCTGCACCTGCGAGCCGTCCACATACCAGGTGTAGACTGCATCGAAAGCATTCTGTATGTCCAGTATCCTGAGAAGAATACGGCGGCCCAGAGACATGTTGTACTCTGTCTGAGGGAATGTCCACGAGAAATCCACTTCTTCGGGGGATTTTACACTGACCGTGAACTCAACGCTGTCATTGCCATCCTCGTTGGAGGTTTCAAGCCTGACCAGGTAATCACCTTTATCTTCCCCGACAAAAGTATAGACAGGTTCTTCCGACACCACACTGCCGTCAACGCTCCATCTGTATGCCGTCTCCAGGGAGGAGGCTACCGACGGCCTGAATTCCAATGACGAACCCTGCAGCACCACGAATCCCTCATCCGCTCCTGGCAGAGTGATAAGAGGAGGCGTAAGTTCCTGGACATTAATCATGATATCAGCCTTGTCAGAACCACCTTCATTTGTTACCGTCAATGTGATGTAGTAACGGCCAGTCTCATCGCTTACAAATTCCAGGACCGGAGCCGAGGAAATCTCCTCCCCGCTCTCGAAAGTCCACGAATACACTGAACCGTCCACATTCTCATATTCCGGCGAGATAATTATGGGACGACCGGTCTTTGTAGTATATATACCGCTTTCACTGTCAAGCGTTATGCGTGGAGCCGGAGGAGTGATGCCGTTCTCCCTGCAGGAAAACAGCATCATTCCGGCCGACACGATTAAAATCAGACTGTATATTCTTCTCATCATATGCCTATTCAAATCTTACGGCCACATCGTCATAACAGAAATATGCCGGCTGGCTGAAACCGTAGCCGTTGTCGCTGTCTCCGGCAACATTGAACTCTATCTTGGACACTTTCCCAAGCGAGGAGAGATCCCACTTGGTCCACTCCCGGATATTGCCTTCGCTACTGGCCAGAAAAAATTCCGGTTCCTGCTCTATCTTCACTCCTTCAGCATCGTATCCTATGGCTATTACCTTTACATATCCGTCCGGTGCCAGAGGGTCTGTAAGCCCGTTGCCGTTGGACACACAATTAGCAAGATATGTATTCCACATGATGTAAAGATGATCCACCACGCGGGCCACTCCGTCACCGAACTCTATGGACGGCAGGTTCTCAGTCATATTATACGGAGATTCATCCTTGTAACCGAAATGCACGCAGAAATTCTCCGAACCGTTGTGCCCGCCGAAACCAGTGACAGGGTCCTTATAGTACACTGCCAGCTGATGCAGATAGTCACCGTTGGCAATATCAGTCTCGATGTAGTCGGATACTGCATGTCCTCCACCCCAGTAGCACGTCGTTCCGTAATTTTCAGGCATCACATGTTTGAGAAATGTATTGCCGTCATCGTACCATTCGTAATCCGCCGGGCCTGCTCCGCTCTCTCCGTAAAGCAGCGGCCCTCCATATTGGGGAGTATCTATCAGCGAAGACCAGTATTCTCCTTCAAATGTAAGCACACGCAACTCATATTCCACAGCCTTGACACGGAAGGTCACCATAGACACCTCGCCGGTCATGGACTGGAGGCTGAATCCGATCATGCCCTCAGTCTCAGCATACGTATTTTCCCTGGTCGGCGCAGTAACAGTAAGAGTCGTATCCTCCGCCATGGACAGAGTCACCCTCCAGCCGTCCGGCTTACTTACCACATAGGCGAACATTCCGGATATCTCCACATTGTATGTTCTACTACTGCCGTAAAGGTAACTCTCCACTCCTTCCGATGAAAGTCCATCGATATTGAATTCAACGCTTATGGTTTTCGGCACCGATATCCTGGTCCCGTCTGCAAGAATGAATATTACATTGTAGGCATCGCTCTCGTAGTCCACATCCGCGATAATCCCGGAGCCGCCGGTTCCCGGCTCTCCGTCCTGTCCCTCGGCAACTATACCTGTAGACTCCCAGTTCAGACCTCCGTCTACAGATATTTCCCACATCTTGGTGTCCGGGTTAATTCTTACCTGCGGGGAGACGGCATCCTCTCCCGGCTGGCCGTCTTCACCGTCGATGCCCTGGGCCCTTATCCTCTGGCCGTCAACTACGAGCCATTCCCCGTCTATAGTCCAGTACCACAGTCCATCAGTATCATCCTGAGCCACGGATATTACCGGAGCATTCGCTCCGTCCTTCCCGTTTGTTATCTCAGCCGTCGTCCCGTCAGAGAAATATATCACATAACCGTCAGTACCGGCCTCTACCCTGTCGATTGTCACATTCTGCCGCAGAGCGTCGACTATCTTCTGTAAAGCATCAATATCCGAATTGATGCCCTTGACAGTCTCTTCCAGCGATGCAATCTTGTCATCGATTCCGTCCAAACGGTCACGCAATTCAGTGTCGTCATACATGCTGCACGCACTTACTGCGGCAGTTACCAGCGCAATAAGCGCGGTCCGAATAATTCTTTTCATTTTTCTAATGGTATTAAAGGTTTATGTGTAAATACTATATGCGCAGGTATATCTCCTGTGGTGACGGACCATTTGCGCTTTCCGTCAGGAGAGAAGCAGTGCAGAGTGCCGGGACTTACATAGTCCTTTGCGTCTGTCACCAGAAACTCTTTTGTCACCGGATGTACCGCCAGTCCGTAAGGTACCTGGATATTTTCATCTGTTCCGTCCGTAATGAAGTTGCGGGTCACTACCTCACGTGTAAGAGTATTGAGAATCGCGTAGGAGACTGTCCAGTCGTTGGTAAGATAGCTGAACTCCGTACTGTAAATGTAGAGAGAGTCTCCGCAGAGGGTCATATTGCTGTTGGGCAGCAGATGAAGGGTATCCGTGCAGATATCCCTTTCAGTATCAATAATGAAGGTCTTGGAAGGAGTATAATAGTAGTCTCCACGGGATGATACGTACAGGTTGCCGTAGCGGTCGGGCTCGAGACGATGCAGGTTGATGCCGACCGGAATCTTGTACATCTCACTGAAGTTGACCAGGTCGATCACGGAGACCGTGCTGTCGTAGTCGGGAACGCGGTATCCGCCTGAATTGGCCACATACAGCTTGTTGCCCACTATGGCCATCTCCTCGGGCTGGTAGCCCACAATGCACGAGTCCACTATTTCCAATGTCGCAGTGTCAATCTTCACGACCATGCCGATGCGTGCGTCCGGGTCAATCTTCACCGGACCGGCATACGCGCTGACGTAGGCGTACTGGTCCTTGAAGGCCAGGTAGCGGCAGTTGGGAACGGCTATCTTCGTTATGTGCTTGACGCTCCGCACGTCCATTACCTCCACGTAGTTGGAGCAGTTGATCACCGCCCACAGCTTGCCGCCGTAGATCTTGATGTCGTTGCCCACATCTCCCAGATCCTTGACTTCATTCGGGTTACGCTCCCCGTAGATGTTGCGGGTGTACACGCCGGTGGTGTAGTCGTAGTAATCCAGGGAGGCCTTGTTGCTGCCCATGTTGCCCTCATTGAGCAGGAAGAAGCCGCAGACATCGCCCGAGACAGTGTCCCAGGGATTGACTTCCACCGGCTCAGAGGGCAGCACAGGGTACTCGCCGCGGCAGCCTGTGACTGCCCATGCGAGCGGAAGTATTGAAATTAGCAGAAAAATGGTCCTGATGTTAATTGTTCTCATATTGTAAGGCTTAATGTTATCCTGAAATTGGTGCCGGGCATGGGATACCACTTCACTACCTCGTACTGTTGGTTGAAGATGTTGTTGACCTCCGCAGTAACTCCCAGGTCCACCTTCTTGATGTGGAAGACCTTGGAGAGCGAGAGGTCGCTGGTGTACCAGGGCTGGATGTAGTTGACTGGCACATTGCCGCCGAGCATGTATCTCTCACCGGTATAGACGAAGCTGTAGTGGAAGTCCCAGGTCCGGTAGCTGACACTTACGACGGCCGAGCCGCTGTGCAGCGGCACGTAGGGTATCTGGTCGCCGTAGGTGCTGATGACACCCTCGTATCCCTCGTCCTTCTTGGTGTCGGTGAAGTCCTGGGCCTTCTGATAAGTGTAGTTCAGCCTGGCGGATATATCCACCGGACCGAAGCGGAATGAGGGTGTCAGGACTACATCCATACCCCGTATCTCCACGTAGCCCAGGTTGACCATCGTCCATACCAGCTGGTTGGATGTCGGGGTGGCGATAATCTTGTCCTTCACTGTATTGTAGTAGACGTCCACACTGGCCTGAAGTCCGGCAAACCATGAATAGAAGGCCTTGTGGTATGCGGCGCCCACATTGTACTGTGTGGTGTATTCGGGCCGGAGGTTGCGGTTGCCCAGTTGGACGTAGTAGAGGTCGTTGAAGGTGGGCATGCGGAATATCTTCTTGTAGAAGGCCCTTAGACTCAGGCCGACCCTCTTCCACGGAGTGTAGGATACTATCACCGTAGGGGTCCACTCATTCTTGTCGCCGGCCGTCTCCATGTTCCTTTTGCTCATATCGTGGACGTAGGTGTAGAGCAGGCTGGCCTGGGCGCTGAGACCGAAGTCGAAATTGACCGAGGTGGCCGCAGCGGAGAGGACGGTCAGCCTGCGCGGCTGTATGAAATTGGCGTTGAACATCTCCGTACCGTCGGCATCCAGACTGTTCCACTGCAGATCGCAGGAAAGGTTGGCACTCCAGATCTTGCCCGCTGAGAAAAGATGCGAAGTGGTCAGGTACAGTTCCTGTTGCCAGTAGTGGTTGTCCATCGGCTGGACAGTGCTGTGCGGAGGCATTATGTAGTTCATATAGTCATTGGCGTACTTGGCCTGCACCTTTAGGCTGTAGAAATCAGCCGCTTTATGCGTCAGGGCCGTCTGCACGAAGATGTTGCGGTCCTTCTGCCGGTCCTCGTTGAGCAGCGAGATGCCGTAGTCCTTCTTGACCGCCGCACCCGGATAGCCCCTCTCCGACCAGTAGAAATAGCCTTTGAGCATAAAGTCCGTCTTAGGCATCTGTCCGAACAGGCCTGCCTCCGCACGGACATACATCACATCCCCGTTGCGGCGCACCTCTGTCGTATCGTAGCCTCCGTCCCTCTGATATCGGAACTTGTAGCGTCCGGAAGTATTGAGGAACTCTGCATTGACCGAGGTACTGAAATATTTTCCTATGCGGTGCTCCCACAGCCCCGAGAGGTCAATGAGGTCGAATGAGCCGCTGCGCAGCTTGAAATTCAGATTATTCCCTCTGTCTCCGCTGAACTTCGGCCTCCTGGACACCATGTACAGCGCAGCCGCCGAGGCATAGTCCCTGGCCGACTGGAAGATATCACTCTTCTGCCCGTTGTACACCGACAGGACTTCCATATTGTCCATGGAGAACTTGCCCAGATCCACCGTCCCGTTCTGGGCATTGGAAATCTGGATGCCGTCATAGAAGACCCCTACATGCTGACTGCCGAGGCTGCGGACATTGACCGTCTTGAGGCCGCCTATGCCGCCGTAGTCCTTGATCTGCACGCCCGAAAAATATCGGAGCGCGTCGGCTATCGAATTGGAGCTCAACCGTTGAAGCTGCTCTCCGGAGAGCTTCTGAGCCGGCACGATCTCCCTTATACGGTCGGCCGTGACCACCACCTCTCCGAGGGTGTCTGCGGGCAGCTCCGGGATTCCGTCCTGGGCCCGGAGTGAAGCTGTCAGCGACAGCATGAGCACAATAATAGGTAAAACAGTATCTGCTTTCTTATAGTTCATTGCCAAATTATTTTCCAACTCCCGGGATCCTTAGCGTCATATTTGGCAAATCACAAGGCGTCAAGACTCACAGCGAGGGAGTTTACTGACGTAAATGACTGAGCTGTGATGTCGCAGACAACGCAGTGATTTACCAAATATGACGCTAAGGCAGACTGTCTGTTCCTGATGAAGAAAAATCATTCAGCATTGCCGCACCCGACTCCCGCAGGGCAGACAGTCAAACTTGAAAGCAGGTCTTCTGACTTATTCCTCACAGCGGCAGCCTTCCCACCTTACAAGGCAGTGGCTCAATAGATTACCGCGTGACTTCCGCCCAAAAGGACGTGGAAATTACAGCAGCGGGAACTGTCCGGGATTCTCACCCGGTTCCCTTTTAATTCCTCCACCGCAGAGCGGCGGACAGGAAACTTTCAGCGGTGCAAATATAGACAAACTTCCGTTTTCTCCAAAAAAAGAATCACCGGAGGGCCATTGCTAAAACCACCACGGCCGACGACAGATACTGGCCATGAGCCACTCCGGTGATTCGGATGAACGGAATAAAAAGAGTAGATTTATGCGTGTGAAGGGGTAATATAGAGGAAGCGGCGGATCTTCTGGGTCGCGGTCTTCTTGAAGGGTTCGGCAAGCTACTGGCTAAACATTATCCCAATAACAGGGCAAACGAATATGGAAGGAAATGGCCGTGCTACCCGTATTTGGCTCGACTTGATGCTAAAACGGTCACTCAAAAGGTGTGTGGATTGGAGTCAGATAGATAAGAACGAATATTTGGCAGCCATGCGTGAAGGTGTGACGGACGGCACTCACATCAAAGCCTTGGTAAAGCCCGCATTGACCACTAAGATTGATGACCGCGAGATGTTTATGAAGGGAATAGACTACTCTTATTATTACGAACAGAATGACTGATTCTCATGAAAAAGACACTGCCGCTGATACGTCTCGAGCTGTTCCACGAACTCAGAAAGAGCCTTGCCATAGACCGGGACATCTTCCTGGATGACAATCTGGATGATGACCGGACTCTCACCTCGTATGCCCAGGACGGGGAGGCAGCGCTCCACGTCGGAGGTGTCCTCGCTCATCCAGCACCGGGCTTTTCCAGTAACGGTGCATCTGGAAGAGGAGGCCATGCACAACTATATCCGGCTGTACAGGGCCGTAAAGGGGATATACCGGTTCACCGAGCAGCGGTTCAGAGGGGATGTAGTCAGGGGCTTCCTACAGATATCCACCTCCTCCTCCGCCCGTCAGGTCAAGGCCGCCTCCGGCAAAAGCCCCGGCCGCATCATCCGCGAGCGCGTCCTCATCGAGGCCAAGGCCCTGCTCAACTCCACGGACCTCTCCGTCCGCCAGGTCAGCGACACCCTGCATTTTCCCAACGAATCCTTCTTCTGCCGCTGGTTCAAGGAGGCCTCCGGCCTTACTCCCGGTGCCTTCCGACGCGGCAGGAATACATGAGAAGTTATTGTAAATCGTGAATAATTTGTCTTACGACATTAAGCATCTGAGGCAAATTGTTTTTAACAACATCATAGACAATCTCCGCATCAAGATCAAAATAGTGATGTGCTATTATGTCCCGTATTCCCATAGCACCTTTCCAATCTACCTGAGGGTAATTCTGTAGCAACTGTTTATCGGTAAGTTTATCTACCCCTTTAATGCTTTCGCCCAAAGCTATTAACAGCATACATGTACTTTCAAGTCTTTCCATGCCGGAAGGACTTGAGGCATAGTACTGATATGAATTGATTTCAGATGAATTGCCGATAATTCTCTCCAATGTGGTTTCTATCTTCTTCAAAAGATATTCAGTCTGTTTCTTCCTATCATACATAAATGCTGTCCTCCATTATATTTTGGCGTAAGAGAGAATCCATATCATCGCGCATGCGGACTATATCGACCTGACACCCGAAAAGCTGCTCCAAATCATCCTTTATATGAACCATATTGAACATACTGGGTTTGTTAAGACTCACGCAGATATCTACATCGCTGCCCTCAGTCTGCTCGCCTCTGGCTACAGAACCGAATATGCCGATACTTGCAATACTGTATTGTATCGCTTTGGCGGCTTTAAACCCCCTTAAAATGCTCAGATATTCGCCTGTAGTCTTCATATTTTGCAAATATACTAAAATCTTGTAGTCTTATCAAATGTTGAGACTTACTTCAGGTACTCGCGGAAGAAGGCCTCTATCCGGTCGAAGGGAATCTTCTCGAGGTTGTCGTAGAGGTCGGTGTGGACTGCGCCGGGGACGATGAGCAGCTGCTTGTTGTCGCCTTGGAGCTTCTTGTAGGTATCCTCGCTGAAATAGCGGGAATGGGCGTTCTCGCCATGAACGAGGAGGACTGCGCTCTGGATTTCACCGGCATACGTCAGGATCGGCATATTGAGGAAGGACAATGAGGAGGTTCTGTTCCATCCGTTGTTGGAGTTGAGCGAACGCCCGTGATAGCCGCGCGGAGTCTTGTAGTAGGCGTAGTAGTCTTTCACGAACTGGGGAGCGTCCTCAGGCAGAGGGTCGACGACTCCTCCGGCAAGCGCGTATGTGCCGTTCCGGTAGTCCTCGGTACGCTGGGCGTTGAGCTGACGGCGGGTCTCGTGGCGGGCATCGGCATTGTCCGCTGCATCGAAATAGCCGTTGGCTGTAACCCGGCTCATGTCGTACATCGTAGAAGCCACAGTGGCCTTGATGCGGGTGTCTATGGCCGCTGCATTGACCGCCAGTCCGCCCCAGCCGCAGATGCCCAGGATGCCGATGCGCTCCGGATCCACATCATCGCGGGTGGACAGATAGTCCACCGCTGCGCAGAAATCCTCCGTATTGATGTCGGGCGAGGCGACATAACGGGGCTGTCCGCCGCTCTCTCCGGTAAATGAAGGGTCGAAGGCAATGGTCAGAAAGCCGCGTTCGGCCAATGTCTGCGCATACAGTCCGGATGCCTGCTCCTTCACGGCTCCGAAAGGACCGCTGACGGCTATTGCGGGCAACTTGCTGCCATCCGTATTCTTGGGAATGTAGAGATCTGCGGCGAGTGTTACGCCATAGCGGTTGTGGAAGGTGATCTTGCTGTGGGTCACCTTGTCGCTCTGGGGGAATACTTTGTCCCACTCCTGAGTGAGGTTGAGTTGTTCTTCCATAAATCCTGTATTTTCTTGTGCAATGACTGGCAAAGATATTCCACAAAACAACAGACCCCAGTATCTGATTTACTGAGGTCTGTACGCATTTTACGGATTCCGCCGCTTAATGACTATCGGACGAAGTTGGTCTTGACGGCGGGCTCTTTCCCGGGCAGGGGCTGAGTCTTAAGGCCTTTCAGTACCCAGGCCATGTTGCGGCCGAGAGTGCGCATGGTCTGCATGCCCTCGGCATCCCGGGCCGCCTCGCCGGGCTGAGAGCCGTATGCGATATTCCAGTACTGGGAGCTGACCACCGGCATATTGCTGATGGAAAAATATTTGTTCAGACGGTCCAATGCCACGCTGGCTCCTCCCCTGCGGCAGGCGATACAGCCCTGGACGGCCTTCGCCCCTATCGGCACGATCTCAGCTTCCATACCCTCCGCCTCGAGGGTCCCGGCCACTTCCTTCAGGGCCATGAATGTATTCCCGTTGCTTCTCGGGCTTCCGTTGATTAAAAGTACATCAGTCTCAGCACATGATTCAATATGGCGTCGGTCCCGTCTTTTAACTCATCGACTGTGCTTTGTATCTCTATATCAGGAATCAGACCGGCACGATATGTGGGATTTCCATCACTGTCCAATACGGATACTCCGCTGAGCCCCGTCAATACACCTCCCGGCAACCATATTGTCGATATGTCTCCGTCTGTTCCGGAGGTCTGTCTGCCTACTGACTTTGCGTTGGGCAATGACGTAAGGGCCAGCGCGGTATATTCTGACTGGCTGAATGTGCTTTCATCGATTAGCACGTAAACAGGATTTTTGTAACAGGATAATCTGCTGCCTCTCAAAGGCTCCGCATCGATTATCTCAAAATCACGGGGCCTGACAGTTCGTAACTGGCGGATTTTCGCAAATCTGTAATTGCCGTCAGCGAGCATATCACCCAATCTGTACAGAATATACTCATTCGGGTACGGTCTAAGGTCGATTATAAGTGCCTTTGTCCTTTTTATTGAATTCCATAAGGACCCAATGTATTCCTGCCTCAGATTCCCAACATCGATATACCCGACTCCGTCTATCTCTTTATAGCATGTGTCGGATGTTGTCTCTGATGTAGCAGGCATAGTGTTGAATGCCGGTATTGTTCTTTCTTTCGGCGCACTATTGTCCGCTGACTGCAAGACAATGGTCAGAGAGTCTCCATCTGTCCTGAAGATTTCCTCACTGATTCTAAGTTGGATTGCGCCCTGGTTTGCAGCTGTTGTCAAATCCTGCCTCTGGCCGAATATTTCGCTTACGCCTTGTCCATTGATGGAAATCACCCTATCTCCCGGAGCTATTCCATAAACATTTTCACCGACACTTGATACATACAACTGACCGTCGATAAATTTAGCCTTCAAATCCGGTTTCTTTGCTCCGTACAGCATCCTGTAAGGATCGCTCTCCGCATACACCTGACTGTGTCCGTCAAATATTTCATGTGAAAGCCTGTTTAATGACGATATGTACTCCTGTTTTGAGTGTACGTTCATGAATATCGGAATATATTCTTTCAGAACGTCATCCCAGTTGGGAATACTCCCGATGTTCGGATAATAATACTGCACGGCATTCCAGAATCTGAACAGACTCAGGATCTGCAGCGGCTGTGACGGGAAGGGCATGTCTTCGTATTTCTTTTCATGCTGAAAATTCGGTACGCTATTGCGTTCCAGACGGATGTAGTGGGATTCTCTCGAGAAATCAGCAGACCAGAAACTGTTTATGAGGTCTTTGACATAAGCTGACGTATTGGAGTAAGCCCATTCGGGAGCCACACCGTTATCAGTTCCAGAAATATTACTGGGTTTACACCACTCTCTCAGAAAAACCGGTATGGAATCCTCATTGCCTGCATTTATTACGGCAGGTAAAATCTTTGCCAACTCCACGTCGATGTCTATGTCTCCATTCATGACATCGGGGTGAGTGTATTTCATTGCGCCCCAGAGTTTGCATAAATCAAATAAGCGCATTGCCTGTGAATCAGAAAGACCGCCATGCAGAAGCTGTCTGTAAAAGACAGAATCACTTTTTTCCCGAGCGTTGACGGCCCTTACGTTAAGTTGACAGAGCGGAACCCCGTCTATGGATATTGAGAAATTGTCAAACCATGCCTGGCCATCCCCGATAAGCATTCCTCCGAAAACAATTTGCTCGGCTGACTGGCTGTACGGGACTGTGAGCTCGTATCTTTTCCAGTCAGAATCTCCCTTAACGCCATTCCTGCTCATGTTTGCGAACGAAACATCAGGATCGACGCGAATCCATATTCCGGCATAACCGTTATTGACCGCTTCAGTTTTGATGTATCCCGAAAGTGTCAGCTTCTTTCCATCAAAACGTTCCGAAATGGTATTTGACCAAGAACCGAAATAGCTTTTCTTTTCATCCGGAGATTTGATGCTCAGACAATATCCCTGACCTTCAATTGAATCTAACGAGAAAACGTAATCAGAATGCTGTGCGTTTGCCTTCCAAAGAATCGGATTGCCCCCCTTGAATGAATCAATGTTCATGTTGTAACAGGATGAATCATCTGCCCTATTTTGAGCACTGCAAAAGCAGAACAGAAACGCAGAAATCAACAAACAGACAATTTTTTTCATAGCACCACTGCTTTTAGTTTGTAAATATAGGGATAATCTTTCCAAGAGAAAATTTTTCTTACCTTTGCGGCCCCAAAATTCAATTCAGCCTGCTGCAATATGAGAGAAATCAACCCCGAAGAAACGACAAGGGCCGAGGCGTTCCGGCTGTGGATGGACGCGCCTATGCCGATGGTCACGCTGATAAAGACAGTGGATGTGACGAGGCTCGTCCGGTTCAGCCGGAGGAAAGGGCTGAAGCTGAATATGCTGATGTGCTGGTGTGTCGGACGGGCGGCCAGCGGCATCAAGGAGTTCTACATGCTGCCGGTCGGACGGAAGCTGATGCAGTATGACTCCATCGCCGTGAACACTATTGTCGCAGACAGCCGGGGTGAGGTCAGCTCCTGCGACATCCCCTGGTCGGAGGACCTGGCGGCGTTCAACCGGGACTATCTGCGGCTGACGGCGGAGGTGGCGGAGAAATGCAGGAACCACGATATCTTCGACAGCATGGTCATAGGCACCTCCGCCCTCGCCCGGTACGACATAGACGGGGCCGTCGGTATGTACAGCGGTATCTTCAACAACCCTTTCCTGATATGGGGACGGTACAGGCGGCATTTCTTCCGCAAGACCCTGACCGTCTCATTCCAGTTTCACCACACCCAGATGGACGGAGCGCACGCCGCGATGTTCCTCGACCGTCTCCAGAAAGCCGTACTGCTATGATCAAGTCCATTCTTCTCGTCGGATTAGGCAGCTGTGCAGGCGGCATACTGCGGTATCTCGTATCGCTGGCTCTTCCGCCCCGCGGGAGCGGCTTCCCGACGGCCACTTTCATAGTCAATATCGCCGGATGTCTGCTGATCGGCCTGCTCTACGGCCTGTTTTCCAAATACTCCGAGACTCCTTCCGCTCTGTGCCTGCTGCTCACGACCGGCCTGTGCGGAGGCTTCACTACATTTTCGACCTTCTCCAACGAGGCTGTGACAATGCTCCAGGGCGGGAATATCCAGATGTTCCTGCTGTACGTTATCGGTAGCGTAATCTGTGGAATACTGGCTACTTTAGGCGGATATGTGCTAGTCCGGTAATAGTCGAAGCCGGGATGTCAAGTTTGGAGAATGCGAACATTTTCCTGCCGAGGTCTTTCAGCGAGGCTCCGATGTGGTAGACTTCCGTGCCGTCGATAATCAGGAATCTGTCGTGGCTTTTCTTGTATACATGCACTTCTACCGGAGGGTACTGGCTGTTGTGGCGCTCCAGATCCAGACGGAACTGCCCGCTTATCCTCTGCGTGTAGATGTCGGCCCTGACCCCCTCGTTACGCTTGCTGAGCATAAGCAATACTGACTCATCGACATAGTTGTCTATCAGCAGAATGGAAGTCCTGGCTGAACGGATCAAGTCCGTGGCGAACTTATATGCTTCGAATATCTGACCTTCATAGAAGATGCCTTCCACAGGAGGCAGTGAGGTGCGGACGAAGAAGTCGATTTTCTCTTCGGCATGAGACATGCGCTGCTCCAGGCGGTTAAGACGCTGGTTTACAGAGTAGCCTTTCAGAAGGTATTCCTTCAGCACTGTATTTGCCCATTGACGGAATTGAGTTCCTCTTATGGACTTGACTCTATAACCAACCGAGATAATTACATCAAGATTATAATACTTGACCCGGTAATGCTTACCATCAGCGGCAGTTGTCAAGGAATCCTTGACAACTGCACTCATGAGCAGCTCTTTTTCTTTAAAAATATTGTTTGTATGCAG
>DHKFR23501__coassemble_989_pt1 | contig 18734 bp, 18 predicted proteins | sample DHKFR23501__metabat2_low_PE_038 | metagenome-assembled genome bin DHKFR23501
TGTTATGCGCGGCAAAAGTATATACAATTTCCTTTCCAAGCAAATTTTCCACCGCTTACTTTTAAAAGTTTTATTATCTCTGAAATCTTATTTGACACTAATCCCCTGAATAATATGAAAAATATCTTGTTTCTATTCGCAGCGGCATCCCTCATTCTGGCAACTGGATGCGAGGAGCCCGAACCCGAAAAGACTGCCGAGCCCCAAATATTCGACTTTCAGGTTCCCGAAGAGGAGATCGAGGCTTTTTCAGCCAGGATTATCATAACCTGCAGTGACGAATCGCTCTTATGGATTGGAGACATCACCGCCGAACTGACAGAAGAAGAGATCTATAAGAAGACCCTCGCTGAGGCAGATATGGAATATAAGGGCGATCCTGCACCGCTCTATATCATGAGTTACGATGAGTGCTGCACCATCTGCGTAATCGCTGTAGACGCCGAAGGCAATTTCGGAGACATGTACATGGAGGTCACCACCCTCACCGAGGAAGGCACATGCCACGATTACGCACTCTTCGATAAATACTTCAATGCTGTCAGGAGCACATCAGCTTCTGCCGCTGCTATCAGACCCCGGGTGAAAATACCCGAGCGTCCCGTTCCCGAGCTGTCATCATTTCCTAAAGACAGAATCATGAGGAGACTCCTCCGCTAGTTGATTCTGACATCTGAATAAATTTGCGGTACTGTATCTCTCTTCTTTCCATCCGTACGGGGATACCGTTCCGGCAAGTGACCCGTTCAGTCCAGTTTCCTGCGGAATCGATTTTATTTATAATGTAAGTAAGCTCCATGACACCACCGCGCCCGGTAAGTTCCTGCCTGGAGCAGAAACCGTCCGCGTCATAACTTATACGGCTGTCTATCTTCTTGAAGAACATATCGTCTGACGTGATACGGGATCTTCTGCCCATGGAGTCATACTTTATGTTTATTCGGCTGAGTAGCCTGCGACTGCCCGCTGTGTACGACGTGACTCCGGCATTACGCCCCAGACTGTCATACTCCGCGGTACGGTATCCGTTGACTGTATCGCCGCCGTTGAAAGTGCAGGCGTCCCCTCCTGTACCGGTACTTCCACTTCTCCTTCAGTGTCCCGTCCGGAAAAACTACCGACTTGGCAAGCGGCCGACCGTCACCGTCATAGGCATAGACCTCCTTGACACCGGGCTGATCGTACTTGTTGATACGCTGCATGAGGATAAGTCTTCCGGCCGTATCAAACTCAAGGTAGACATTGTTCATGGACGCCTCGATACCGGAAGCGACATATCCGTCCGCTGTGGAATCCAACGTATAGACTAAGTTTTTCATCGATGCGACATCTCCTCTCAACTCATACTTGAGCATATCCGGATCAGGGACCGGAGACCATGCCTGACAAGAGGATATAAACATAATAACAGGCAGACTCATCAGAGCTGCCTGTTATTTAGAATACCTGCTCATATTCAAAATATCATCATTAATTCTTTATAGTCTTCACACGCACCAGCTGGTCGTCGTAAAGCATATAGCGACGGGCCTTGCGGATCCACTTCTGCTCCTCCACCTTTATGTGCTCCTTGAGTTCCTCTCCGGGCACTGCTCCCTGCACATAGCCGCAGAATATCTCGTCTCCCGTAACTTCCGGCAGCATGGTGATGTCAACCGGAGCCCTGCCCGAAACCAGAGTGCGGAGAATACGCAGGGCATGGGCCACGGAATGATAGGGAACCCCTGGACGGGGCAGCAGCTGGAAACCGAAGCAGGGCTGATTCTGCCATCTCCCGAAACGCGGGGTGAATACCGTGCGCCGCAGGAACACTCCCGCATCCGAGACGGAATCCAGGCCGCACCCGCGGAGCCACTGCTCCAGATACGGGGCCCCGAACAGCTCGTACGGCCGGGACGTGCCCTCTCCCCAGCTCAGGTCGGTACCGGACAGCAGGACCATTCCACAATAAAAGCCCGAGGTAAAAAGCCCCGGCACATCCGGCCTGGGAGGAATGCTCCACGGCATCAGGTACTGGGTTGCAGGACGCACCATATAGGAAATGATGTGCAGGGGGAACTTCGCGCCCACCTCCGAATAGAAGAGGTTGGCCAGCTCCCCGAGAGTCAGTCCGTGACGGTGAGGGATGCCCTCAATGCCCGCTGCCTCGGAACTGCCCGGACATAGGGTCGTGCCCTCCACCTGACGGCCGCAGATATTCTCCCTGTCCAGAATATATACCGACAGGGACAGGCCGCTGATATGAATCATCTGGAAAATATCGTACAGGACAGCGGTCATCGAGTCATAGCGCGAGCCGGTGTCCTGATATTCAACGATAAGGGCATCCACATCCTCGAACATAGAGGGATCGGGAGCGAAGTCCTCCCCTGCTCCGGAGCGCAGGGGAATGAACCGGCATCCGGTCATACCGAAAGCCCTGTCATACTCCACATCCTTTCGGGGAGCAGTTCCGTCCGGCAGGATTTCTCCAAAGAGACCGTCCGCCGGATAGAATACCTTGCGCAGCCGTCCGCTCCGGTACAGTCCTCCGAAGAGATACTCCTGCCGCTCCGGATCCCAGGCCGACTGGTTGCACAGCACGGCCAGGGACCCCTTTCGCAGCACCAGGTCCTCCTGACGGTCCAGGGGGGTAGTTCTGAATGAGAACATGCGCTAGCCTATGATTTCCTTAGCGATACCTATCACCTCGGCGGCAATCCTCTCGGCCGATGCCTCGTCGGAGGCCTCCGAGTAGACGCGGATAATCGGCTCGGTATTGGACTTGCGCAGGTGTACCCACATCCTGTCGCGGTCGAAGTCGATTTTCACTCCGTCGATATCGGTGATGCGCTCCGAGGCGTAGCGTTTCTTGATTTCACCCAGTATCTTCTCTATCAGCGAGCGGTCGGAGAGCTCGATACGGTTCTTGGATATCACGTACTGGGGCAGGCCGGCGCGTACCTCGGTCACCTTCTTGCCGGAACGCACCAGGGAGCTCAGGAAGAGAGCTGTGCCGATAAGAGCGTCGCGGCCGTAGTGCAGGTCGGGCACGATGACACCTCCGTTGCCCTCGCCCCCGATAACGGCGCCGGTACGCTTCATCTCGGTGGTCACATTGACCTCCCCCACTGCAGAAGCGGTGTAGGTGCAGCCGTGAGCCTCTGTCACGTCACGCAGAGCGCGGGAAGAGGACAGGTTGGAGACTGTGGGACCGGGCTTGAGCGAAAGCACATAGTCAGCTACGGATACCAGCGTGTACTCCTCGCCGAAGAACGAGCCGTCCTCGCATACAAGGGCGAGACGGTCCACGTCAGGATCCACCGCGATACCCAGGTCGGCCTTCTCGGAAGCTACCCTCGAGCACAGGTCCACCAGGTGGGACGGCAGCGGCTCCGGGTTGTGGGCAAAATGTCCGGTAGGCTCGCAGTTGAGCTTCACACACTTCACTCCGAGAGCCTCCAGCAGGCGGGGCATCACGATGCCTCCCACCGAATTGACCGCATCCAGCACCACCTTGAAACCGTGTGCGCGGATACCCTCCGCATCCACCAGAGGATGAGCCAGGACAGCCTGTATGTGCGCGTCGGTGAAATCCTTCTCGACGTATGAGCCCAGGGAGTCGACATCACAGTATTCGAATCCTTCCCGGTCAGCGATCTCCACCAGCTCAGCCCCTTCAGCGGCATTGAGGAACTCGCCGTGCTCATTGAGCAGCTTGAGGGCATTCCACTGCTTGGGATTGTGCGAGGCGGTCAGGATGATGCCTCCGTCGGCCTTCTCGAAGATCACGGCCATCTCCACGGTGGGAGTGGAGGCCAGGCCGGCGTTGACCACGTCGATGCCGCAGGCCCTGAGGGTGCCGCAGACGATCTCGTCCACCATGGGACCCGAGATACGCGCGTCACGGCCGACTACCACCTTGAGCCGGCGGCCTCCCTTGCTGCGGTGCAGCATCGAGGAGTATGCAGATACGAATTTGACAATGTCCAGTGGCGTAAGCGCCTCTCCGCAGGAGCCGCCGATAGTGCCCCTGATACCGGAAATAGATTTGATAAGTGTCATAGCTATAAGGTTTTAAATAAGTTCAACATCATTTCCCTGCATCCATCCCTGCCTTCCGTCCGACAGTTCTATGCGGTACCACTCCCCGAGGCTGTCCACCACGGAGACCTTCGTCCCCTCGTGCAGGATGAAGAGGGACTGGTCTGTGGAACCGGGCGAGCTCTTGACGCTGCTCACCGGTACTGTCACCACCGCCTCGCCCGAGTCCTCGACGGCCGAGCGCAGGTTGAAGGCAAAAGCAGCGGAAATCACCATGAAGACTAGGGCCACCACCGCCAGGGCGAAAGCCGTCTTGCGCAGGGCCAGGGAGCGTCCGAAGCGGAACAGCAGCACCATTACGGCCACTGTCAGAAGCAGGGCAAGGGCAATCCATGCCCAGGAATCGGACGAAAGGGTATCGCGGAATTCCCTGAACCACGTCAGCAGGATGAAGTCCGGAACTGCCTCTATCCTGTCCAGAGTTCCCTCCCGGGCTATCTCCAGGTTGACGGCCGCGTCCTCATATGACGGATCCAGCTTCAAAGCCTTCTCGTAATAGAGAATCGAGAGACCGAGGCGGTGTCCCAGCTTGTAGCAGCAGTTGCCCATATTGTAATACAGATCGGGGGAAACATATCCTGCCTCCTCGATAGAAGTGAATGCGGCAAGGGCCGTCTCGTAATTCTCCGCGGTATATTCATTCACCGCCTGTGCCCATAGAGAGTCCACATCCCGGGCTCCTGCAGCCGTCACAGCGGATACAGCCAGCACCACAGCGGCAATCATCGTTCTTATCATCGTCTTCATACTCAACTTTCTATTTCTGAAACAACCTTAACTGCCTGCTCATAGTGCTTCTCCATGGCCTCGGAGCCGGAAGCAGGGGCATAGCGGGCATACTCGCAGGCATCGAGTATGTCGGAGAGCTCCTGTATCACGGCCCTGTCCTTGCCGCGGGAGCGGAGTTCCTCCCCTATCCTCTCGCGGGTCAGGTCGGCCACCGGCAGCATCAGCTTGTCGGAGATGTAGCCGTGCAGGGCCTTGTGCAGCTCCTCGTAGAACGCACTGTAAAGTCCCTGCTTCAGGAAGGCGGAGGCATTCCTAAGACGGGCGCGGGCCACCTTCAGGGCCTTGCGGTTACGGGTTCCGGCGATGTCGCTGCGCCTGGCGATGCTGCGGCTCAGGAACACCCACACGGCAGCCGTCGCCAGCACTATGACTATCGGGATGATAAGCATCGCGGGTGAGCTGACCATCATCCGGCCGGCCTTTTTCAAGTGAGGCACGGTGGAAATAAAGCGGATGTCCTCTCCCAGACTCTCGACGCTCCGCTTGCTCACTCCGGAGGGAATGACGGCCGCATCGGTGCGGGTGCCCTCGCCCACCTTCAGGCGCAGCGGTCCGGAAGAAAGGGTGCGGTAGCGGCCGGCCTCTATGTCATAGTAGGTAAATTCCACAGGCTCTATCTCGAAAACTCCGGGAGCCCTGGGAATGAAAGGATACTCGAAGATCAGTGTTCCGGTGGAACCGGATGCTCCCGTGGTGATGTCATCGGTCTTGCGCACATCGTAGGCCTCGAAGTCGGCGGGCAACTGAACCTTTGGAGCCTCGACCAGGTTGATGTTGCCGGTACCGGAAATCTCCACCTTCAGGGAGGTGGCCTCATGGGCCGACACGCTGTCAGAGCTGAAGCCTGCGCTCATCCGGAATGTGCCCACTCCGCCTGTAAATGATGCCGGAGCTCCGGCGGGAAGGGCCGAGACATTGACGGTCACCGGTTCGCTGGTCACCCGTTTGCGTATAGTCTGGTAGGAGCTGAAGAAATCGTCGAAGATGGATCGGGGCCCGGAAGACTCGGCCTGCACCTGGAGAAGACACACCAGCTCGGAGGGGTCGATGGTCAGGGCTCCGGTCTGCTGGGGCAGCAGCATGTAACGCCGCAGAAGTGCCGCGTTGTAGATCTTCCCGTTGTAGTTCTCGCGGACGAACTGGATGTTCTGAGGAGCGTCTATCTCCTGGCTCCAGAACCCGTCGAAGGTAGGGAAGCGCACGTCCTCGAAACCGCTGATGGCAGAAGTCTGGACATAGAGCTTGAGGGTCACTATGACCGGCTCTCCCACTACCGCCCGGGTCTTGCTGACGCTCATGCGCAGCATCAGGTCCTCACCCGCGCTCTGCCGCTGCCCTCCGGAAGCGGCTGAACCCTGGTCAGGCACTTCGCCCTTGACGGCTTCTATAGTTCTGGACTCTGTCCTATAAGTCTCCTTTCCTATCTTCACCGAAGCCGGAGCCAGAGTCACCTTGCCCTCCTGCACAGCCCTTACGGTGTATGTGTAGCTGTGAGCATGGGTAGTGGAGCTCTGGCCGTTGATACTCTGAAAACTGGTCGATGTAGACGGAATCGGTCCGGCCAGCACCTCCAGTCCCTCGAAGGAGGGAGGTGTGAAGTCCGACACCTTGCCGCCCTCGTAAGTTGCCGTGAATACCACCCTGAATATCTCGTCGGTGGAGACCACCGCCGGTGCGTCCACCGTAAAGCTGTTCTGGGCCGACGCTGACAGCGCGCACAGCAGTGCGGATACTGCCGCCGCGGCCAATTTGCTGAATTTCCTGTACATTCCTGTCATTTTATCTGTCTTCTCCCTTTTTTACCAATTTTTCTCCTTCTCTTTGGATTTCTCCTTCAGGGCCTTGGCCTTCTTGACCTTGTCCTGGGTCTGCTTCTCCTTGTCCTCTATGGCCTGGAGCATCTGCTGGGCGGCCTGAGGGGATATCTGCGGCTGAGCCTGAGGCTGTTGCTGCTGATCCTGGTTCTGCTGGTCCTGGTTCTGGTCGTTGTTCTGATTCTGGTCCTGATTCTGATCATGCTGCTGATCGTTATTCTGGTTCTGGTCCTGATCCTGGTTCTGGTCCTGCTGCTGTTGCTGCTGATTCTGACTCTGCTGATTCTGCTGCTGGTCCTTCAGCATCTTCTGGGCGTAGGCCAGGTTGGACTTGGTCTCGAAGTTGTCCGGTTCCAGGCGGAGGGACTCCTTGAACGCCTCTACGGCCTCCTGATATTTCTTCTGCTTGAGGGCCAGGTTGCCGCTGTTGTGGAAATAATCCGAGGCCTTGGAGGGCGACAGATTCTTCAGGGTGTCTCCCAGATTCCGGAAGTAAAGCTCCGCCTCATTGTAGCTCTCCGCCTTGTAGAGGGCGTTGCCCAGATTGTACTTGGCAGTGACTGATGCCGAATCGGCGATCAGGGCCCGCTTGTAGTCTATCTCCGCCTCGCGGTACATCCCCTTCTTGAAGTCCCGGTTGCCGGCGCGGACCTCGGAGCGGTCGCTCTGGGCCGAAAGCACGGCCGGCGAGAGCACCATCACAGCGGCCAGGACCGCAAGAGTCTTACCGCTGCGGCCGAAGAGACTCCTCCTGTTGCGGGTATCCGACATGAAGAACTCCAGCAGAAGGAACACGAGTGCTATTGCAAAAAAGTACATATACTGTTCGTCAAATTCTTCGAATACTACGGACTGGAACTCCTTGTCCTGGAGGGTGCGGATCTCGTCGATGACGGGATTGAGGCCGAACTCCGTATTGCCGGCCCTCACATAGAGGCCCTCGCCCGCGGAGGCGATGTCCCTGAGGGTCTGCTCGTCGAGACGGGTCACGACGATATTGCCGTCCTTGTCCTTGAGCAGGTCGCCGTCCATGGGAATAGGCTTGCCCTCGGGAGAGCCGACTCCGATGCAGAATACCCTCGTCCCCATGTCCACCGCATCGCGTGCTGCAGCCACGGGGTCGTCCTCATGGTTCTCACCGTCGGTTATCAGGATGATGGCCCGGCTGTGCTCGCTCTCGGAGGTAAAGCCGCGGATGGCGGTCCGGATGGCCTCGCCCAGGGCCGTACCCTGCACGGGTACGGACTCGGTGGTAATCGAGTTGAGGAATATCTTGGCCGATACGTAGTCGGAAGTGATGGGCAGCTGGACGAAGGACTCGCCGGCGAAGATGATCAGGCCGATGCGGTCGCCCTGCAGCTCGTCCACCAGCTTCGAGATGGCCAGCTTGGCCCGCTCCAGGCGGTTGGGCGAGTAGTCCTCGGCCAGCATGGAGTTGGAGACGTCGAGTACGACCATGATCTCGGCGCCCTTGATTTCCTTCTCCTTGAGGATAGCGCCCAGCTGAGGCCGGGCCATACCTATGGCCAGGAAAAGCAGGGCGATGGAGAGCAGGGCGAGTTTCATCCATCCCTTGCGCCGCGGGACTTCGGGGGTGAGCCGGGCCACCAGCTCCGGGTCTCCGAAACGGGCGATCCGCCTCTTCCTGAGCCGGCGCATCAGCCAGTATGCTGTAAACATCAGGGGTATCAGCAATATCAGCAGCAGATACCCGCCTTGTGCCAAATAAATCATGCTATCCTCCTTGCTGCAAAAATTCTCAAAATTATCTCTAGCAGGAACGCGGCCAGGGCCCATACGGCGAAACGGCCGAATTCCTCGGTATAGACGGGGAAGGAGTCGACCGTAATCTTGACCTTCTCCATCTCGTTGATCTCTCCGTAGATCTGCATCAGCTTGGTATTGTCGGTGGCGCGGAAGTAGGAGCCTCCGGTCTGCTCGGCTATCTGCTCCAGCAGTTCCTCGTCTATCTCCACGGGGATGTTGCGCACCTGCACTCCGAACGGCGTCATCACGGGATAAGGAGCCGTGCCCATGGCGCCCACGCCTATCGTGTAGACGCGTACCCCGTAGGTCTTGGCTATCTCGGCCGCTGTCAGGGGAGCTATCTCGCCTCGGTTGTTGACTCCGTCAGTGAGCAGGATGACCACCCGGCTCTTGGCCTTGGAGTCCTTGAGGCGGGCCACGGCATTGGCCAGACCGTTGCCTATCGCGGTACCGTCATCTATCAGACCGCACTCTATCTCCTTGATGAGGTTGATCAGGGTGGCCCGGTCGGTGGTCAGGGGCGACTGGGTGTAGCTCTCGCCGGCAAAGACCACCACTCCGATACGGTCCGAGGGGCGCTGGGAGATGAACTCTATGGCTATGTTCTTGGCCGCCTCGATGCGGTCCGGGTTGAAGTCGCGGGCCAGCATACTGGTGGACACGTCCAGGGCCAGGACGATGTCGATGCCCTCGGCGTCGGTTCTGCTGACATTGGACGAGCTGCGTGGCCGGGCTATGGCCACTATCAGCAGGGCCACGGCTATGAGCCTCAGCACTGCCGGCAGATGGCGGAGCACCCGGGCGAGGCCTGCGCTGGCCGCAGAGAACGGGGCCGTGGTGGACATGGCCACGTATGGCCGGCGGCGGCGCACCTGTTTCCAGATGTACCATGCGGCCATGGGGACGAGCAGCAGCTCCAGCCACAGCACCCAGGGATATTCGAAGAAGAGGTTATTCATCGCCGTGCCCTCCTTTTTCCAGTTCCTGCATGAACGTATCGTTGACGAAGCGCACCGCCACGGGCACAGCGTTCTCATTCTCCTGCTCCGAGGCCGTGTACTTGGCGAATTTCACGAGGTCGGCCGTACCGAAGAGGTCCTTGAGCGACTCGAAGTCCGAGGGCTGGATATCCTTGGTGGAAAGGTCCACCAGTATCTCTCCGGATGTACGCTCTATGGTCTTGACGCCGAAGCGCTTCTCTATGTAGACACGGAGGGTGTCGGTAATCTCGGTATAGTACTGCTTCTGGTTGCCGGTCTGCCAGAGCTTCTCGCCCCGGATACGGTCCAGGTCGCGCAGGGCCACGATGTGGGGAGGGTCCTGCGGAGTGGGCTTACCGAAGAGAGGACGGTTCTTCCTCCTGCGGACTATCAGCCGCCATACCGCTATGACGACGGCCACCAGGACAATACCTCCGGCCACCCACGGCAGCACCTCCGCGAAGGTCACCGGGTAGCGGAACTGCGGCCGGATGTCGTACATCTCGTAGGTCGTGGTGTCAATGGGTATCGTGGTTACCTCCAGGGGCACCTCCGGGAGACGTAGGGTGTCCACGGCCTCCTCCCCGCGGTAGACGTAGACCACCAGCGGAGGCAGGACGTAGCTGCCGCTGTCGAAGGAAGTGATGGTTGCGCGGGTCTGCACCCGGGAGAAGTCCCGGCCCCGGTCCACCGTATCTATAGTGAAGTCCCCTATCAGCTCGACTCCGGGCACCACGTAACCCGACATCGAGTCTATCCTGACGGACATGCCGCGGGGCAGGCGCATCTCGGAGGTCCACTCGATCTGATCCCCGATGAGGATAGTATCCCTGGAGACTCCCGCCGAAACGATTTCCTGCGCCCCGGCCCCGAGGACCGAGAGCAGAAGGATGGCCGCGGCCGCTGTCACTGTGCTGAATATTCTGTATCTCATATTTCCAATTGTCCTAAATTCTCCTATGCCCGCGTCTGGAACAGGGCCACCAGGCTCTTGACATAGTCCTGGTCGGTCCGGATGCTGACGGTGTCCACCTTGTACTTGCGCAGGGTCAGCAGAGTCTCCGCGTAGGCCTTCCTCGCCCACTCCCCGTAACTCTCGCGGACGGAGCGGCGGGAGGTGTCCACGTAGACGATGCGGTCCGTCTCATTGTCCCTTACCGGGAGAAGGCCCACGTCGGGCAGGGTGCGGTCCCTCTCGTCGTAGATATTGATCACCGACAGGTCATGACGGTTCACCGCCACCTTCAGAGCGTCCTCGTAGCGGGGACGGAAGGTCTGCGGGTCGATGTCCAGCATGTCGGAGAGCAGGAATGCCGTGCACTTCTTCTTCAGGGCGTTGGTCAGGAAGCGGAGGGCCTCCCCTATGTCCGTGCCCTTCTCCTCCGGGCGGAACTCCAGGACCTCGCGGATGATCCTCAGCAGATGGCTGCGGCCCTTCTTGGGAGGGATGAATTTCTCCACGCGGGTGCTGAAGAAGAGGGCCCCGACCTTATCATTGTTGATGGATGCGGAGAATGAGAGCACCGCCGCTATCTCCGCCGTCAGGTCCTTCTTCGTCTTGGACGAGGTTCCGAACCAGCCGGAGCCGCTGGCGTCGATGAGCAGCATGACGGTCAGCTCCCTCTCCTCCTCGAACACCTTTATATAAGGAGTGCCCGTGCGGGCGGTCACGTTCCAGTCCATGTTGCGCACGTCGTCGCCGATCTGGTACTCGCGCACCTCGCTGAAGGCCATACCGCGGCCCTTGAAGGCCGAGTGGTACTCGCCCGCGAAGATCTGGCTCGAGAGGGCCCGGGTCTTGATCTCTATCTTGCGTACTTTCTTCAACAGGTCGTTGCTGTCCATAGACTACGGCACCTCCACTGCGTTGATGATGTCGGAAATGATGTTCTCGGAAGTCACGTTCTCGGCCTCAGCCTCGTAGGTCAGGCCGATACGGTGACGGAGCACCTCGTAGCAGACGGCCCTCACGTCCTCGGGAATCACGTAGCCGCGGCGCTTGATGAAGGCGTAGGCCTTGGAGGCCATGGCCAGGGATATCGAGGCACGGGGCGAGGCTCCGTAGGAAATCATGTCGGTCAGGGACTTCAGGCCGTAGTCGGACGGGGTGCGGGTGGCGTAGACGATGTCCACGATGTAGCGCTCTATCTTCTCGTCCATGTACACCTCGCGTACCACCTCACGGGCCTTGACGATGTCCTCGGGCTGGAGTACGGCATTGGCCTTGGGGAAGGTGCCGCTGTTGTTCATGCGGATGATCAGCTTCTCCTCCTCCTTCTTGGGGTAGGTCACCACGACCTTGAGCATGAAACGGTCTACCTGGGCCTCGGGCAGCGGGTAGGTACCCTCCTGCTCGATGGGGTTCTGGGTGGCCATCACGAGGAAGGGCTCGGGGAGCTTGAAGGTCTGGTCACCGATGGTCACCTGCCTCTCCTGCATGGCCTCGAGGAGGGCGGACTGCACCTTGGCCGGAGAACGGTTGATCTCGTCGGCCAGTATGAAGTTGGCGAATACAGGACCTTTCCTGATCTGGAACTGCTCGCTCTTCTGGCTGTAGATCATAGTTCCGATAAGGTCGGCTGGGAGCAGGTCGGGGGTGAACTGGATACGGCTGAACTTAGCATTCACACATGATGCCAGAGTGTTGATGGCCAATGTCTTGGCCAGACCGGGAACACCTTCGAGGAGGATGTGCCCGTTGGCCAGCAGGCCGATAAGCAGATTCTCCACCAGATGCTTCTGTCCTACGATGACCTTCGTCATCTCCATCGAGAGAATGTCCACGAAGGCGCTCTCTTTCTGAATTCGCTCGTTTAATTCTTTAATGTTTACGGTGTCCATATCAAAATATTTGTATTTTTGTCGTCGAAATTTTACAAAAATAATTGATTTTCTCGAAACATGAGGTTTTTCGCTTCAATATCTTACAACGGCTCAGGGCTGTCCGGATGGCAGATCCAGGACAATGCTCCGAGCGTCCAGGCCGAAGTGCAGCGGGCGCTGTCAGCCGCTCTCGGAGAGAAAATCACGGTTGTCGGGGCCGGCAGGACGGATACCGGGGTCAATGCTTCGGACTTCACCGCCCATTTCGACACAGGCAGCAGCCTGGTCGCCGGAGACCCCGCGCAGACAATCTACAAAATAAATGCCATTCTGCCGAAGAATATTGTTCTTCATGACATCGTCCGGGTGAGGGATGACGCCCACGCCCGCTTCGATGCCGACAGCCGCACCTACCGGTATTACGTCCATAGCCGCAAGGACCCCTTCGTAAGGGATTTTTCATGGTACTGCAAGTTTCCCCTCGATGTCGAGGCTATGAACCGCGGTGCTGAACTGCTGCTGGGACGCCATGACTTCAGCTGCTTCGAGAAGACCGGAAGCGCCGCTGCATCGCCAGAGTGCGAGGTGACTGCCGCAGGATGGAGCCGCTGGACACCCGTGGTGGCGCCCATGCCCGGAGACACCTCCGGATACCTGGTATTCACCATCACCGCCAACCGCTTCCTGCGCAACATGGTCCGGGCCATAGTCGGGACACTGATCGAGGTCGGACGCGGACGGCAGGAGCCCGGATGGGTCGCCGATGTGATGGCCTCCCGCGACAGATGCAGGGCGGGGCAGTCCGTACCTGGACATGCTCTGTTTCTGACCGACGTGCATTACCCTGAAGAAATATTTGATTACAACTCATAAAGAACTACACATTACATTTTACCATTATGCTGACATTACTTCAAGCCGATTCCACACAACTCCTGATCCAGGAGGCAGCCGCCCCCGAAAAGATGTCCCTCATCAAGATGGCCGTCGCCGGAGGATGGCTGATGCTCGTACTTCTGCTTCTTTCCATCATAGCCATCTACATCATCGGCAGCCGCTGGTGGGCCATCCGCCAGGCCGGAAAGGGCGACCCGCACCTGATGGGCAACATCCGCGAGCTTGTCCGTTCAGGAAAGACCGACTCCGCCATACGCCTCTGCAAGGAGAGCCCCGTACCTGCCGCACGCCTCATTGAGAAAGGGCTGGAGCGTATCGGACGTCCGCTGAACGATATCCAGACAGCCGTAGAGAACGTGGCCAACATCGAGATTGCCAAACTCGAGAAAGGCCTTCCGATGCTCGCCACAGTAGCCGGAGGCGCCCCCATGATCGGATTCCTCGGTACTGTGATCGGTATGATCCAGGCCTTCTACAACATGGCCTCGGCCGGCAGCAACATCGACATCACCCTCCTGTCAGACGGTATCTACACCGCCATGGTGACCACCGTAGGAGGTCTGTTCGTCGGTATCATCGCCTATTTCGGATACAACTGGCTGACCGCCCGCATCAACGACATCGTATTCAAGATGGAGAATGACACCATCGGGCTGATGGACCTGCTGGGCCAGTCCTCCGCGAACACATCAAAAGAGAACTAAGCGATGGCCATCAAACGAAGAACCAAAGTCGAGCCGGCGTTCTCGATGTCCTCCATGACGGACATCGTGTTCCTGCTGCTGATATTCTTCCTGGTGACCTCGACCCTGATCAACCCCAACGCACTGAGACTGCTTCTTCCCAAGAGCACCAACCAGATCTCCGCCAAGGCCACCGTCAGCGTATCCATCAAGCACTACCCCGAGGAGGGCACCTTCTCCTACCACATCAACGGAGACTCCAAGGCCATACCCTTCTCCGACATCGAGCCGGCCCTGCAGCTGCTGCTCAAGGATTCCGAAGACCCCACCTTCTCCATCTACGCGGACCGCACCGTGCCCATCGAGGAGGTCGTGAACCTGATGAATGTCGCCAAGCGCAACCAGTACAAAGTAATACTGGCCACTGCACCGGAATAGCCGATTCATGAACTCCCATGAAAAACCGTAAAGACACATACGCCGGAATACTGCTCACCGTGGCTGTTCACGCTGTCCTCCTGCTGCTGGGTTTCACAGCACAGCTGAACAACGTGGATGCGCCGCCCGCCGTCGAGGGCATGCTCATCGAGTTCCCTCCCGACGAGGAACCGCCCGTACCTATCCGTACAGCTGTCGGAGTAGAACCGCGGGCCGAGCAGGCCGATCCCACTGAAGACGTGCGTCTCGTCCAGAGGTCAGAGGCACCTGTAGCCGCTGAGGTCGAGGAGAATGTCGGTGCGGAGACCACCGTCGGGGAAGAAGGAGATGTGGAGGTGCCCGAACCTCCTGCCGAGAAGCCCATCGACCGCCGCGCCCTCTTCTCCAGCCGCCGCAACAACCGGACCGATACAGCAGCGGTCCAGGTCGCTTCCGAAATCTCAGACCGCCTCACTGCCGGACATCCCAGGGGCAATACCGAAACGGGGTCTCCTGACGGCCGCCCGACAGCCCGTCTCGAAGGCCGCACCGTCATGGGCAACCTGCCTCTGCCCGAATATTCCGTCCAGAAAGCCGGAACCGTCGTAGTCCGCATCCTGGTCGACCAGTACGGCACCGTCACCAGCGCCGTCCCCGGAGCCCGCGGCACCACCGTCCAGGACGCAACCCTCTGGGAGGCCGCTAAGAAAGCCGCCCTCAAGGCCAAGTTCAACATCTCCGCCTCCGCTCCCGCCGTCCAGGAAGGAACGATCACGTACGTGTTCACCTTGCGGTAAGCACGTACGTGATGCTTATTCTGATTAATGAAATATCAGACGGTCGTGCGTGCGAGCGCCTCATAGAGCGGTTCGCGCTCGCGGTATAGTCGCTCGATGACCTCGCGCAAGGGGGCATCGCCGCGGTTTTCCAAGAGGGTGCGGCCGCCGGTATCCTTCGACAGACGGTTGAAGATGGTGTCGATGTCGGTCCTGACATAGACGCAGTAGGTGAAGCGGGAGATGAGGTCGCGGCAGCCGGGGGTGGTGACAATGCCGCCTCCGAGGGAGAGGACGAGGGTGCAGCGGTGCATGTCCTCCAGCGTCTCGGGATGCTCCGAGATATGCTCTTCGAGGATGTCCTCCAGGCACTCCTCCTCTATCTTGCGGAAGCCCGGCTCTCCGACTGCGGCGAATATCCCGGAAATCGTCTTGCCCTCGCGCTCCTCGATGTAGGCGTCGGTGTCAATCATCGGGGCGCCGACCTTTGCGGAGAGTTCGCGGGCCATGGTCGTCTTGCCAGCTGCCATAAAACCTATAAGGGAAATAATCATCGCATTCTGTTTTTTAGAATAGAGTGAGGTCATCGTCCAGGGAGAATTCCACCACGTCGCCGGGCCTGGCACCGCTGCCGTCATTGCCACTATTGTCCTGAGAATCAGCCGAGGCGGAGGATGCCGAAGGGTAACTCAGACCTTCGAGGTCATAGGTCACCTCCCCTGCGGGAAGATCCTCCGCATCCAGGGTATTGTCCCCGTCCGGATCATTGTCCTCGGGTTCCTCCTTCTGCAGGGGCTCTCCGAAGGCGATGGAGGCAATCTTCTCCCCCGCCCTCTTGCCCTTGGCGCGGAAGCCCTTGACGGCGATGAATTCCTCTGCGTCAATGTCCGCCGGTTCCTTGGGCTTGTTGCCGGAGGGGACGAACTCGACGTGGACGGACGGCCAGCGGTCCTCCGAGACTGCCACCAGGCGGGCGCCCTCGTCGACGGGGATGAAGTTCTGGGAGGTATTGTCGCTCAGCTCGAAGCAGAAGCGCTTGATGTAGTAGTAGCCGGAGACCTTGTCCCAATAGATGGCGGTGTAGACCTTCGCGGGGTCGAATTTCTCCACTATCAGCAGATCGCCCTGGAACCTGGTGCTCAGGTCCAGGCCGGTAGTGTAGAAGGTACCGTCCTTGCAGACGGCCAGGATGTGCTCGTCGCCCCGGAACTCGCCCAGAAGCTCGCCGCGGCCGTCCTCGTTGAGCCGGTCGATGTCGCGGTCGAACCACATCTGCTTGCCGCCTATGGTCGAGACGCCGGCGGCCCGGAGCAGGACTTTCTGAACAGGGTATTTGGTTACGATGTTGCCCATCGAGCCGCGACCCTTAATGGCCAGCTGCGAGAAGTCGTAGTCGAGAATCAGGCGCTTGAGGCCCGGGCGGGGACGGAGGTAGACCTTGACGGTCTCGGCCTCGCCGTTGGGGTTGGCAGTGAGCCAGTAGACCTGCGAGCCGGGCGTGCCCTTGGTCAGGTCGTACCAGCGGTCGCGGATGATGCCGGTGACTGCGAAGCGCTTGGCGTACATGGTGCCGCCCTTGCCGTCGCGGTACACGGCGTTGTATATGGTGCGGGTGTCGCCGCGCTTGAAGACTGCGGCGTGGATGATGCCCTTCTCCACAAACTGCTTGTCGGTCACCTTGCGGAGGGTGTAGCGGCCGTCTTTGATGAAGACGATCACCTCGTCGATGTCGGAGCAGTCGCTCACGTACTCGGCCTCCTCTATCTTCTTGGCCGAGGTGCCGATGAAGCCCTCGGAGCGGTTGATGTAGAGCTTGGCGTTGGAGGCGACGACCTTGGTGGCCTCGATGCTCTCGAAGGAGGTTATCCTGGTGCGGCGGGGATACCTGGCGCCGTATTTGTCCTTGAGGGACTGGAAATAGTCGATGCAGAACTCCGTCAGGTGCTCGAGATGGTAGCGCAGCTCGGCTTCTTTCTTCTCGATGGCGCGTATCTTGTCGGTGACGGCCTTGATGTCGAACTTGGATATCTTGCGGACCGGCTTCTCGACCAGCTTCAGGATATCCGCGTCGGTAATCGGGCGGCGGAGCAGGTGCTGGTACTCGAGCATGGCGGCCTTCACGTCCTTGAGCTGCTTCTCCCAGGTGCGGGCGTCGTTCTCGAGGACCTTGTAGACCTTGTTCTCGAAGAAAATCTTCTCAAGGGAGGTGTAGTGCCACTCGCCCTCGACCTCGTCCAGACGGATGGTCAGTTCCTGACGCATCAGCTCCCGTGTCCGCTCTGTGTTATAGCGGAGCACATCGTCCACGCCCATGAAGTGCGGCTTCTTGTCCTTGATCACGCAGGTGTTGGGCGAGATGCTGACCTCGCAGTCGGTGCAGGCGTAGAGGGCGTCGATGGTCCGGTCGGGGGATGTGTCGGCGTAGAGCTGGATCACTATCTCCGCGTGCTCGGCGGTGTTGTCGTCAATCTTGCGGATCTTTATCTTGCCCTTGTCGTTGGCCTTGAGTATGGAGTCTATCAGGTCTCCGGTGGTGGTACCGTAGGGTATCTCGGTGATGACCAGTGTATTCTTGTTGACCTTCTGGATGTTCGCCCTTACGCGGACTTTTCCGCCGCGCAGCCCGCGGTTGTAGGCCGAGGTGTCGGCATAGCCTCCAGTAGGGAAATCCGGTTCGAGAGTGAAGTCCTCGCCCTTCAGCACGGCTATCGAAGCGTCCAGCAGCTCGTTGAAGTTGTGCGGGAGTATCTTGCAGGCCAGTCCTACGGCAATACCCTCCGAGCCCTGGGCAAGCAGGAGGGGGAACTTCACGGGCAGATTGACCGGCTCCTTGTTACGGCCGTCGTAGGAATTGACCCACTCGGTGAGCTTCGGATTATAAAGCACCTCGTTGGCAAACGGTGTCAGACGGGCCTCGATGTACCTGCCGGCGGCCGCAGGGTCTCCTGTCAGAATGTTGCCCCAGTTACCCTGGCAGTCGATGAGCAGGTCCTTCTGGCCGAGCTGCACCAGGGCGTCCTTGATGGAAGCGTCTCCGTGAGGGTGGTACGGCATGGTGGCGCCGACGAGACTGGCCACCTTGTTGAAACGTCCGTCGTCCTCCTCCTTCATCGCATGCAGAATCCTGCGCTGCACCGGCTTCAGACCGTCCTCAATATGGGGCACGGCCCTCTCCAGGATTACGTACGAGGCGTAGTCCAGGAACCACTCCCGGTACATGCCCGAGAGCTTGTACTTCTTCGTGCCGTCGGAGATTACCTTGTCGAACTTGCCGGAGATCACCTCTTCCTCGCCGTCCTGTTCCAACGCACTCCCGCCGGACACATTTTCTATTTCGTTCCCAGAGGTCTCCAGGCCATCTTTTTCTTCGTCTTCTCTGCTCATCATTTTTCGTTTTTCAGCCGACAAAGATATTAAAAAAATTCAGATACGGGAAATGGAGGTGCGCTCTCCCATCCCACCTTCCGAAGGTGTGCAGAAATGACCGGAAAACAGCCCACCTTCCGAAGGTGGGAGAGGGACAATACGATGGGATGTACGGCCACAGGTGCCTCTCGCGGACATGCTGCAGTTCCTCACCTTCCGAAGGTGAGTAGAAACGACGGCAAAACGGCCCACCTTTCGAAGGTGGGAGACGGACAATACGATAAGATGTACGGCCACAGGTGCCTCTCGCGGACATGCTGCAGTTCCTCACCTTCCGAA
>DHKFR23501__coassemble_1040_pt1 | contig 16867 bp, 16 predicted proteins | sample DHKFR23501__metabat2_low_PE_038 | metagenome-assembled genome bin DHKFR23501
CTCCATGATGAGTCTGTAAATCGCACACCTGACGTAAGTTTCTATGTAATAGAAAAAAACGTAAAACTGGGTATGAACAGACTGTGCAGTCAGCAGTAAGTAAATTCAGTCCTCTTCAGATCCAGTGTTTAATGCATTGAGCAATCACAGCATATTTTTGCTTTTTGCAAAAAGCATTTCCAAAAATTCTCCAAAGTTTACGGCTCCGCCACCATCCTCCCATCGCCTCCATCCTCCTCCCCGTGGACCGGATACTCCAAAGCCCGCGAAGGCCCGTTCCCGACCTCCCGGTCCGCCAGATAGATGTGATAGAGGGTCTGCTCGAGCGACTCAAGGGTGCGCCGGCGGAGAGCGGCGGGTCTGAGGCTGCACTCCCAGATGACTATGGTGTGCCAGCCGAGACGGGCGAGGGCCTGGTAGTCGCGGCGGTCGCGCTCGCGGTTGCGTTCTATCTTCGTACGCCAGAAGTCCACGTTGGTCTTGGGAAGGCGGAAGTACCGGCAGCCTTCGTGGCCGTGCCAGAAGCAGCCGTTGACGAAGATGCTGGTGCGGTACTTGCGCAGGACGATGTCGGGGTGGCCGGGCAGGCGCGGATGGTTGAGCCGGTAGCGGAATCCGCGGGAGTGCAGCCAGCGGCGGACGGTCATCTCGGGCTTGGTGTCAGCCGAACGGATGGCCGCCATGTTCTTATGCCGCTGCTGAGGGGACATCGTATCCATACAGCGCGAATTTAGTAAATTTTCGTAAATTTGAAGGACGAACCAAACAGTACTCCGGATGGTCAGACTCTCAACCCTCAGACCCGACCAGGGCATCCCCGCCCCCACCCTGCTGATGATGTCGGCAGTGGCCGGCCTGACCGTGGCCAATCTCTACTACAACCAGCCGCTGCTCGAGGACATCCGCACCGACCTGGCCTGCAGCGGCACCCTTGCCAACCTCATCACAGTGGTCACCCAGGCCGGTTACGCCCTCGGACTCCTGCTCATCGTCCCCATGGCCGACATGTGGTCCAGGCGCAGGATAGTGCTGACCATCATGAGCATAGCCGCCATCATGTCGGCAGCCATAGCCGTCTCGCACAGCATCTGGACCGTACTGGCGGCCTCGCTCGGTCTCGGAGTCTGCTCGGTCATCCCCCAGATATTCATCCCGATAGCCGGCCAGTTCTCGGAGCCGGAACACAAGTCCCGCAACATGGGCTACGTCCTCTCGGGCCTGCTCACCGGCATCCTCGGCGCCCGGGTCATCAGCGGCTATGTAGGCCAATGGGCCGGATGGCGCACGATGTTCCTGGCGGCAGCCGTCCTGATGCTGCTCTGCCTGGTCCTCACCCTGAGGATGCTGCCCCGTATGCCGGGTACTTTCAGCGGCACATACTGGAGTCTGATCAAAAGTGTCTGGAAAATATTCGCGACCCATCCCCGCATGCGTCTGTACGCCTTCCGCGGCGCCTGCACCTTCGGCAGCATGATGAGCATCTGGTCCTGCATGGCCTTCCACCTTGCCGGAGAGCCTTTCCACGCCGGCAGCCGCACCGTCGGTCTGCTCGGACTCTGCGGAGTGGTCGGCGCCATAGCGGCCAGCGGCATAGGCCGATATGTCCCGCGCCTAGGTATCAGACGGATGACCGCCATCGGGGCCATCCTCCAGCTCGTGGCCTGGACTTCTGCTGCCACCCTCGGCCATACCTACACCGGCATCATCGCCGCCATCATCCTCCTCGAGCTCGGAGCCCAGTTCATGCAGCTGAGCAACCAGAGCGGCTGCCTGCAGGCCGTTCCGGACGCCTCGAACCGCGCCAACACCATCTTCATGACCTCCCTCTTCCTCGGCGGCAGTCTTGCGACCCTGCTCTCGGGCATCGGCTGGCGGCTCGCAGGCTGGACCGGCGTCTGCATCACCGGAGTCATCTTCTCCGCAACAGCCCTCTGTACGGTATTCTGCAAAAATCAGACATTGCCCAGATGCACATAACGGATCCCGCACTCCCGCGCAATCTCCTCCGCCATCCGCAGAGTCCCTATCGGCGTAGGCGGCACCTCCCGCATCCTGTACTGCGGAAAGAACCTCGAAAAATGCAGCGGCGCCCCGGCAAATCCGTTGTCCACCAGCCAGCGGCACATCTCCCGCAGCATCCCCGGCTCATCGTTGATCCCCGGAATCAGCAGATTGGTAATCTCGAGCCACACCCCCGCATCCCGCATCTTCTCCAGGGTCCTCAGCACCGGAGCCAGCGAGGCCCGGCTCACCTTCCGGTAGATATCCTCGGAAAATGACTTTAGATCGATATTCGCCGCGTCGAGATACGGCAGCAGGTCATCCAGCGGCCCCTCATTGACATATCCGGCCGAAACCAGGATATTCAGCAGCCCCGCCTCCCGGCACGTCCGGGCACAGTCCACGGTGTACTCCATCCAGGTCAGCGGCTCGGTATAGGTATAGGCGACTATCCGGCAGGAAGTCCTCCGGGCCAGTTCCGGCAGCATCCCGGGAACAATGAAACTGCTCTCCACCTCCTCGGGGCGCACCTGGGAAATGCTCCAGTTCTGGCAGTTGCGGCAGGAAAGGTTGCAGCCTGCGGCAGCGAGCGACAGGCACATCTCCCCCGGATGAAAATGCAGCAGCGGCTTCTTCTCGACGGGGTCCACATGCAGGGCGCAGACCCGTCCGTAGACCAGTGACACGAGCCTCCCGTCCCGGACCTCCCGGCTGCGGCAGAGCCCCCGGCGTCCCTCGGTCAGACGGCAGCGGTGCGGGCAGAGCGTACATGTCACGCTCCCGTCCGCCCCGGCTTCACAGTACCGGGCCTCCACACCTCGCTGAATGTCACTGCTCATCGAACACCTCCGCCTGATAAACGTACAGGTCCGCATCCTTCCACCCGTTCCAGCCGATTCCGGCCTTGTCCCGGGCACAGTGTCCCAAGAACTCCTCCCTGGTCCAGCCGGTCTCGTCCGCCACCTGCGGCAGGAAGGTCCCGCTGCGGCCGTCCTTGACCATCAGCACCCCGTCCCGTCCAAGCACTATCTCGTCCGGCGAGGATATCTGCCTCAACGGAGACAGTACCGATATCTCGATATGCACCTGTTCCAGTTCCTCCATAGTCAGCGGCCGGAACCTGTCATCCTCAAATGCCGCTGCCCTGGCCATCTCCGCAACAGTCTTATACAACGGCCTGACTCCCACTATATTGCCGATACATCCGCGAAGCCGCCCATGCAGATGCAGGGTAACGAACGCCCCGCACTCCGCCTTGAGCGTCTGCGTCAGCTGAGTGTCGGACGGCAGCCAGTACTTGCCGTCAAAAGCCGTCTCAATACTCCGCCGGGCCGTCTCCAGCAGCACCTCCCGTTCCCCGGCAGTCAGGGAGAATCCCTCCAAAGCCCCGGTATTCTTTTCCACACCTTCCTTATATACCACTGAAAACGCATGATACCCCACGACCTCGCTCTTGTCCCCGTAGACCGCCGCATCACCGGAGTTGCGGTAATCCAGATGTCTGATTTCCAGATCATCCCGTCCCTCCATCATCATCAGCAGGGCCGCAATGGGCAGCTGGCCGCAGGCACTTGTCGCCAGATTAGGCACCTTCGCGCGGGCATTGTCCAGCAGAACATCCAGGAAGCGGTCCACCGACCCGGAAGCGATGGCCTCGCCGGTAGCCCCGTCCACCCTGCAGGCATCCTCGTAAGAAGGATAATGGGAAAAATCGCTGCTGATCACAAAGAGGTTGTCCTCATTCATATAGGGCCCGAGCACCCGGGCAATCCTCCGCAGTCCCCCGCCGTCGACCGAGCCTATTATTATAGGTACAATGGGAGGGACCTCCCGCAGTCTCTCCTGCAGGAAGGGCAGCTGCACCTCCAGGCAGTGCTCCCGTACATGCGCATTGTGGAAGTCCCGGAAAATGGAATCCGCCCCGATGAGCTCGAAGCCCGCCTCCGTATCCACCCTCAACCGCCCCAGAGGGGTCTCATACCAGTCGCACTCCACATCCACGGAAGCGCCCCGGAAGGCCTCCCGGTGACTGGGGCCGATGAGGAAGACACGCTCATACCTCTCAGTCGGGGCAATGGAAGCATACGCCTCCGCAGCCACCGCTCCCGAGAACACATACCCCGCATGGGGCACAATCACCGCCTGCACTCTTCCGTCAGGACGGGCAGCCGCACTGCCCAGGAATCCGTTTACGACTGTTCTCAGTGTTTCAGCATCTGCCGGATAGAACTGTCCGGCAACGGCCGGAGAATGAATATTGATCATAATGTTCAGTATTATCGGTAAAATAATCAGCATAGAACTGGAAAAGGCTCCTCAAATATAGCATTTTTGCGGTACATTGTAAAGAATTTTAACGTATATTTGGATGTGATTTGATCCCAAAATATTAACCTTATGAGACAAAATATTTCAATTCTTTTCGCAGTTGCAGGTTTCGCTGCAATTTCACTTTTCCCAGTTTCTGCGGAAGCTTCATTACCTCAAGGAGATGATCCCATCGTTCAGAAAGTCATCAGCCTCGCCGCCGAGGACAACCAGACTATGGACCACCTCGACATAGTGACCAACCGCTTCGGAGGCCGCCCCATCGGCTCGGATGCCTACACCCACGCAGTGGACTGGGCAACACATATGTTCGAGCAGTGGGGACTGGAGGTTCACAAGGAATACGCAGGTGAAGTATCGGTAGGCTTCAACCGCGGTCCCTGGTTCGGCCGTATGATTAACGGCAACGAGGCCCTCCACTTCACCACTCCTTCCTACACTGCCGGCACCAAGGGCCTGCAGAGAGGACACGTAGTCCTCGAGCCCAAGACCAGAGCTGAATTCGAAAGGATGAAACAGACTATCAAAGGAGCATGGGTACTCATCGGAGGCACCAGCAAAGGATGGCCCATCGACTACACTGACAGAGGCGATGCAAAGAGAGCTGAGATTATAGCCCAGAACGACTCTATATCGCAGCTCAATGCAGAGATACGTCAGTACAACAGCTCGATCTTCAATCAGAAAAGGAATCTTGACAAGCAGCTTCAGATAGCAAAGTCTGCCAAGGAAGCCGCTAAAATCAAGGCCAAAATCGAGTCTCTCAAGGAGAAGGAGCTCATCCCCCTGATCGAGGAGCCCGCTCTCTTCTACCGCGAGATGATAGAAGCCGGTGCACTGGGCATCATTCAGTCAGCTCCTGTTCCCATCACCACCCTCTATGACAGGGCCAACATCGACGACGGCTACATGACCTGGGAGAATCTTCCCACTCTGCCTGACATCAAGCTTGATTTCAGACAGTACGAGAAGATTAAGGAGATGGTGGAACTCCGTGAATATGTGGAGCTCGAGTTCGATATCCGCAACCATTTCTACATGGGTCCCGTTCCTTACCACAATGTAGTCGCTGTCCTGCGCGGCACTGAGTTCCCCGATGAATACGTCATCTGCGGAGGTCACCTCGACAGCTATGACGCCGCCACCGGAGGAGTAGACTGCGGTACCGGTCTGGCTCCCACTATGGAAGCCGCAAGACTTCTGGCCGAGGCCGGTGCAAAGCCCAAACGCTCCATCGTATTTGCCCTCTGGGCCGGCGAGGAGTTCGGACTGCTCGGTTCCAAGGCATGGGTAGAGCAGCATAAAGACCTGCTGCCCAATGTAGTAAACTACTTCAACCGCGACGGTGGTCCTACAGTTGCCAACAGCATGTCCGTACCAGAGGAGTGGTATGACGCTTTAGAGCCCATATGCGAGCCGCTGAAAGACCTGGATTCCAGGTTCCCCTTCACACTCAGGGTCAATGACCGATATCCCATGGAGATTCCAGAGACTGCAGGCGGCTCCGACCATGCCTACTTCATGCTGAACGGTGTACCCGTCATCAGCTTCGGAACAGGCGACCCTCTCGGATACAACTTCAGCTACGGCGAGATCTGGCACACTGACCGCGACCTCTACACCAAGAGCATTCCCGAGTACATGGAGCACACCTCCATCGTAAACGCGATAGTCCTCTGGGGTATCGCCAACCTGCCCGAGAAACTGCCCGCAAGCGCTGTCTACATCCAGGAATAAGACGTAATCACAGATAACAGAAAGAGGTATGCCGTCCATCACGACATACCTCTTTTTTATGACTCATCCCGTCCGGGCAGCTTATTTCTGCCTCTGCCGCACAGTCTCGAAGAGCATGAGGGAGGCGGCTACCGACACGTTCAGGGAACCGATATCTCCGCGCATGGGAATTCTGGCCTGCACGTCGCAGAGAGCCAGCACCGACGAGGAGATGCCCTTGCCCTCTGATCCCATGACGAAAGCCGTAGGCCTGGTCATGTCCACATCATAGATAAGGCCCTCGGCCTTCTCTGTAGCGGCCACTATCTGAAACCCCTTCTCCTTGAGGTAGTACAGGGGCATGCGCAGGTTCTTGCACTTGGCCACGCCGATGCGGAGCAGGGCGCCGGCCGAAGCCTTGACACCATCGGCATTGATAGCGGCTCCGCCCTTTGCAGGCAGGATAATGCCGCCCGCCCCCGCACATTCAGCACTGCGGGCTATTGCCCCCAGATTGCGCACGTCGCTCACTCCGTCGAGGAGGACAAAAACCGGGGCAGGATCTTTCTGGAAGGCCCTCTCCACCATTTCCTCCAGCGGCATGTAGTCGATCTGCGGCAGATATGCCACCACTCCCTGATTCCTGCCTCCGCGGAAGCGGGCCAGCCGCTCGGCGGGTACGAACTGGAAGGGAATGCCGCGGCTGTCCAGCTCGGTGAGGAGCTGACGGAACTGCTGTCCCTCCAGTCCTTGCTTCAGCAGCACTTTTTCTATCTGTCTTCCGGACAGGACGGCCTCCAGGACGGGGTGCATCCCGTAGAGGTGGTATCCGGTATCCTTTTTCTCGGTATTTTCCATATTGTCTTGCATTTATTTTCAGTTACTCAGTTCTATCCACTCCTCCATCGTGCGGTCGAGGGTACGTTTCAGCTCCAGGTACTCCCTGGTCAGCTTGTCGATGTCGGTATCTGCCGACGGTGCGGCCAGGACCTTTTCCAGCTCTTTCATCTGAGCCTCCAGGTCGGCTATCTTCTTCTCGCAGCTCTCGATGCGTTTCTGCTTGCGGCGCTGCTCCTTCTGCTCCTGGAAGGAGAGACTGGATGCTGTCCGGGGCTTAGATGCCTGGGCTGACTGAGCGGATGATGCCTGAGGGACTGATGACGAGACTGCCGGCTGTCCGGCTGCTGAAGATTTTTCGGACTTATGAGCCCTGGATTCTGACCGTTCCAGGTCCTGCAGGGTCTCGATCCTGCGTTTCTCGATGAAGTCCCGCACACCTCCCAGATATTCCTTGACATGGCCGTCGCGGAACTCGTAGACCTTGTCCACCAGCCCGTCGAGGAAGTCCCTGTCGTGCGATACGATGACCAGTGTCCCGTCATAACGCTGGAGGGCTTGCTTGAGCACGTCCTTGGAGCGGATGTCCATGTGGTTGGTGGGCTCGTCGAGGGCCAGCAAGTTGTAGGGATGAAGTATCAGCTTTGCCATGGCCAGACGGGAACGCTCGCCTCCGCTGAGCACGGCCACCTTCTTGTCGATATCCTCCCCACGGAAAAGGAAGGCTCCGAGAATGTCCCGCAGCTTGGTACGTATATCGCCCACGGCCACCTTGTCGAGGGTATCGTAGACCGTGTCGTTCTTATCTAAGACATCCTCCTGGTTCTGGGCATAGTAACCTAAGGCGACATTGTACCCGAGAGAAGCCGAGCCGGCGACGGGCCGCAGCTCCCCGGTGATGTATTTCATCATGGTACTCTTTCCCTCGCCGTTGCGCCCGACGAAGGCCACCTTTTCCCCTCTCTCCACGGTCAGGTCAATATCGGTGAACACCACCTTGGGACTGCCCGAGCCGTCTCTGGGCGGATAGCCTCCGGTGAGGGCCTTGGCCTGGAAGACGATCTGGCCCGAACGGGGTGCCGGCGGAAACTTGACGTGAAGGGCCGAATTGTCCTCGACGTCTATCTCTATGCGCTCGAGCTTGTCGAGCTGCTTGATGCGGGACTGCACCTGGTTGCTCTTGGTGGGCTTGTAGCGGAAGCGCTCGATGAACTCCTCGGTCTTCTCGATCATCCGCTGCTGGTTCTCGTAGGCGGCCCGCTGCTGCTCCATCCGCTCGCGGCGCAGCTCCACGTACTTGGAGTACGGCACCTTGTAGTCGTAGATGTGTCCCAGGACGATTTCCACCGTGCGGGTGGTGACGCGGTCCAGGAAGCGGCGGTCATGGGAGATGAGCACCACCGAGCCGCGGTAGCCGAAGAGGTAGTCCTCGAGCCACTGGATGGACTCGATGTCGAGGTGGTTCGTAGGCTCGTCGAGCAGGAGGACATCGGGCTTGGTCAGCAGGACCTTGGCCAGCTCCACGCGCATGTTCCAGCCCTGGGAGAAGGTGCTGCGCTGCCGTCCGAGCTCGCTCTTCTTGAAGCCAAGGCCCACCAGGGTCTTCTCGGCCAGCACGGCGGGTGACTCAGACTGAGACATGGCCAGCTTGTCGTTAAGTTCATTGAGTTCCTCTATCAGCCGGTGGTAGGCCGCTGACTCGTAGTCGGTCCTCTCGCCCAGCTCGCGGCTGATCTCCTCCAGCCTCTCATTCATGGTGAAATGGTCGGCGAATACGGACATGGCGGCCTCCATGACCGTGGTGTCCTTGGAGTAACTCATTATCTGGGGCAGGTAGCCTACGGTCTGCTCCCTAGGCTTCATGATGGAGCCGGAAGTCGGACGCTCCACACCGGCTATGAGCTTGAGTATCGTACTCTTGCCCGCACCGTTCTTGCCCACGAGGGCTATGTGCTCCCCGTCGCTGACGTGGAAGCTGATGTCGTCCAGGAGGGTGAAGCCTCCGAAGGCTACTGTGAGATTATTTATCGATATCATTTCTAACTTCTACTTCTTTCGGTTTGTCTTTACACAGGGTTATGGATACCTCGTAGAGCAGGTACAGGGGCAGGGCGACCACTATCATCGTGAAGGCGTCGCCCGAAGGGGTGATGACGGCCGAAATGGCCAGGGCGGCCACTATCGCGTACTTGCGGAAACGCCTGAGCATCTGTCTGTTGATAACTCCTATCCGGGAGAGCAGCAGGGCCAGGGCCGGCAGTTCGAAGACCACACCCATAATCAGGTTGAGCTTCAGGAACATCCCGATATACGAGAGCAGGGATATCTGGTTGGCCACCGACTCGCTCACCTGGTAGGTTCCCAGAAAGCGCAGGGTCAGCGGGAAGACCACCACGTAGCCCACCCCCACGCCGATGTAGAACAGCAGGGAGGACAGCCCGAAAGCCGTCTCGGCAGCCCGCCTCTCCCGGTCGTACAGCGCAGGTCTCACGAACAGCCAAATCTGGTAAATCAGAAACGGCAGCGCTACGATGACCGCCAGCCAAAAGGAAATCCGCACGTGGGTGAAGAACTGGGCGGCCAGGTCGATATTGACCAGTTCCACCCGGAAAGGCTCAAGAGCCCCGAGTCCGAGCAGTCCCAACAGCCTGTCCATCCACCGGTAGACGAAGAAACCGTCCGTCAGCGGAGCCAGCACCACCCCGTCGAAGACCGTCTCCTTACACAGGAATAGCGCGACCATCAGGACAATAAGCACAGCAAAGCTGCGGAAGATCACCTTTCGCAGCTCGTCCAGATGTTCCCAAAAGGTCATTTCTCCCGCCACGGCACCCATCTCCTACTTCTTCTCGGCGGAGCTGTTCTTTGCGGAGTCAGCGGAGTTTGCGGATGACGGTTCCTTCTTGGCAGAGGAGGAATCCACATTCAGGTCCTCCTCAATGCCGTTGACCCCCTCCTTGAAGCTCTTGACCCCCTTGCCGAAGCTCTTCATCAGCTCGGGGATCTTCTTCGCCCCGAACAGCAGCAGGACGATGAGCAGGAGCACCAGTATCTCGGTCAGTCCGACGGATCCTAAAAACAAAAGTGTAAGCATATCTTCTCGTTATTGTTTATTTTCTTTTGCAGCAGCCTGTTCCATGTCGGCCTTGCGGAATACTTCCAGCAGGGCGGAGGGGATACGGGTCGGCCGGCGGTTGTCGCTGTGGATGAAGCCGAGGACCACCGAGCCGTCGCAGACGAGGTCGCCGTTCTGGTTGTAGATGTCCGTCAGCACCTCTATCCGCGCCATCGGTTCCTTCTCCACCCGGGAGACCACCCGGAGCACGTCTCCCATCCGGGCCGGCGTGTGATACCTGGCATTGACCGACACCACCGGCATCATGATTCCGTGCTTCTCCAGTTCCATGATCGGCAGCCCGACATCTATCAGGAACTGATGCCGGCCGCACTCGAAGTAGCGGATGTAGTTCGAATGATGGACTATCCCCATCTGGTCGGTCTCGTAGTAGCGGACCTCTATCTGTGTCTCCGACTGGATGAACATGGCATTGTCTCTCTAAAATATTCAACCTCTTAGCGCCTCCAGGGTCTTGCGCAGTCCCTCTATCTTGGCGGTCGCATCCGAAAGTTTCTTCTTCTCGTTCTGAACGACAGCCTCCGGAGCATTCTGCATGAACTTCTCATTGGACAGCTTGGCATTCACTCCCTTGAGGAATTTCTCCAGACGCTCGATCTCTGCCTCGGCCTTGGCTATCTCCTCCTGCACGTCGGTCTTGCCTGCCAGCGGGACGAACATCTCTACCGTACCAACGAGGAAAGAAGCGCCTGCCTCCCTCTCGCCGAAGTCCTCGACGTAGGAAATCTCCCCGACATTGCCCATACGGCGGACTATGCCGGTCATCTCCTGGGGGAACGCGCCCTTTATGCGCAGGTCCAGAGCCTCTTTCGGGGACAATCCCTTCTTCTGGCGGATGTTCCTCAGAGCCGCCACGGCCTCTGTCGCAAGGTCAAATGCGGCAATGAAGGCCTCGTCGTACTCTCCGCCCTCGGGCTGACGCTCAAGCATGATGGTCGCACCCTCCGGACGCTCAGCCAGGTTGTGCCAGAGCTCCTCGGTGATGAAGGGCATCACGGGATGCAGGAGTTTCAGCAGGGAATCGAAGAATCCGATGGTGGCGTCGTAGGTCGCTCCGTCTATCGGGGCTCCGTAGGCGGGCTTCACTATCTCGAGGTACCATGCGCAGAAATCATCCCAGAACAGCTTGTACAGGCACATCAGGGCATCCGAGATGCGGAACTTGGAGAAATGGTCGGCGACGACGGCTATCTCGCGGTTCAGTTTCTGGGTGAACCACCTGACGGCCAGGGCGGCGTGCTCAGGAGCCTCCAGGGAGCGGTCCACGCTCCAGCCCTTGACCAGACGGTAGGCGTTCCATATCTTGTTGCAGAAATTACGGCCCTGCTCCACCTGGGACTCGTCGAAGAGGATGTCGTTGCCGGCGGCGGTGCAGAGCAGCATGCCGATGCGGACTCCGTCAGCGCCGTAGTCGTCGATGAGCTTCAGGGGGTCGGGCGAGTTGCCCAGGGTCTTGGACATCTTGCGGCCCAGCTTGTCGCGGACGATACCGGTGAAATACACGTTGCGGAAAGGCACCTTGTCCATGAACTCATTGCCGGCCATGACCATCCTGGCCACCCAGAAGAAGATGATGTCCGGGCCGGTCACCAGGTCGTTGGTCGGATAGTAGTAGGCCAGGTCGGCGTTCGGAGCCTTGTCCGGGAAGCCGGGCTTGGCGGGATCGAACACCGAGATGGGCCAGAGCCACGAGGAGAACCAGGTGTCCAGCACGTCCTCGTCGCGCCTGAGATCGGCGGCTGCAACCGAGGGGTCGAGCTGCTGAGCGGCCTTCAGGGCCTCCTCGGGAGTAGCCTCGACCACGTAGCGGCCGTCGGGCAGATAGTATGCGGGTATCTGCTGTCCCCACCACAGCTGGCGGGAGATGCACCAGTCGCGGGTGTTCTCCATCCAGTGACGGTAGGTATTGCGGTATTTGTCTGGAATGAGTTTAATCTCACCGTTCTCCACGCGGGCCAGGGCGGCCTTGGAGAGTTCCTCCATCCTGATGAACCACTGCATCGAGAGCTTGGGTTCGATGACTGCGTCGGTCCTCTCGGAGTGTCCCACAGGCGAGAGGTAGTCCTCCTCTTTCTCGAGCTGTCCGGCCTCGGCCAGCATTTTCACAATCTTCTTGCGGGCCGTGAAGCGGTCCTCCCCGACGAGGATCACGGCCTTCTCGTTGAGCCTTCCGTGGTCGTCGATGATGTCGAGCACCGGCAGGTTGTGGCGCAGGCCTATCTCGTAGTCGTTCACGTCATGGGCCGGGGTCACCTTCAGGCAGCCGGTACCGAAGTCCATGGTTACGTAGGAGTCCTCGATGATGGGTATCTCGCGGTTGATCAGAGGAATGAGTATCTTCTTGCCGCGCAGGTGGTGATACCTCGGGTCCTCGGGGTTGATGCAGACAGCGGCATCGGCCATGATGGTCTCGGGACGGGTGGTGGCGATGACGATGTAGTCGTCAGTGGGGTTGCCGGCTCCGTCGGACACCTTGTAGCGCAGGTAGTAGAGCTTGGACTTGGTCTCCTTGTGGATCACCTCGTCGTCGCTCACTGCGGTCAAGGCCTGGGGATCCCAGTTGACCATCCTCACGCCGCGGTAGATATAGCCTTTCTTGTAAAAATATACGAATGTATTGATAACCGCCTCACTCAGGGCCGGGTCCATCGTGAACCTGGTGCGGTCCCAGTCGCAGGAGGCTCCGAGCTTCTTGAGCTGCTCGAGGATGATGCCGCCGTGCTTTTCCTTCCACTCCCAGGCGTGTTTCATGAACTCCTCCCGGGTCAGGGACGACTTGTCGATGCCCTGTTCCTTGAGCTTGGCCACGACCTTGGCCTCCGTGGCTATCGAAGCGTGGTCGGTACCGGGCACCCAGCAGGCGTTCTTGCCCTGCATGCGGGCGCGGCGCACGAGCACGTCCTGTATAGTATTGTTGAGCATGTGGCCCATGTGCAGCACTCCCGTCACATTGGGGGGCGGAATGACCACGGTATACGGCTCCCGGCTGTCGGGTTCCGAATGGAAAAACTTGTTTTTCAACCAGTAAGAATACCACTTCTCCTCTACATCGGAGGGATTGTACTTCGCTGACAATTCCATATTTCTTTCAAATTAACCCGCAAATATAATTCTTTTTATGTAGATTTGCGGGACGTTTAACCACTAATTATTTTATAGTATATGGACAATCAGCCTCAGAAGAAAGAAATAGGCATCGAGATTACCAAGGAGACCGCTGCCGGCAACTATTCCAACCTCGCACTCATCACCCACTCCAACAGCGAGTTTATCTTTGATTTCGCCCGCGTCCTTCCGGGATACCCCAAGGCCCAGGTGGTAAGCCGGGTCATCATGACCCCCGAGCACGCCAAAAGGCTCCTGCTCGCCTTAAGGGACAATATCGGCAAATACGAGAGTCAGCACGGCGAGATCAGCATCGGTGCGCCTAATCTTCCCAAGAACACCATCCCCTTCGGATTCAACCCCAACAACACCCCGGAGGCCTAGCCGATGAAGCCCGACACAGCTTTCGTAGGTGCGGGGAACGTGGCCTTCCGCTTCGCTCTGGCCATGCAGGAGAAGGGGTACAATATCAGCGCTGTCTACAGCCGCACCGCCAAAAGCCGCGACCGCCTGGTCAAGGCCCTAAGAGCCAATGGTTCGGGCACTCAGGCAGCGGAGAGCATACAGGATCTTAGGACGGCATCCCTGCTGGTCATCGCCGTCACGGACGACGCCATCCCTCAGGTGGTGGCGGACATCGCGGAGGCATTCGCCCCCCTCAGGGACAATCCCCTTCCTGCGGTGGTCCATACCTCCGGAGCCACCCCCCTCTCCGTCATGCATCCCCTCGCGGAGCTCGGCTGCCCCTGCGGAGTGATGTACCCCCTGATGACGCTCAACCGCAACAAGAACGTAGAGTTCCGCGATGTACCTCTCCTCCTGGAGGCGACCACCGGGGAGCTGAGAACGGTGCTGGACGGGATAGCCGATGACCTGGGCGGAGAACACTATTTCTATTCTTCCGAAGAGAGGCTTAGGATGCATGTGGCCGCGGTATTCACCACCAACTTCGTCAACTACCTCCTCGGCCTGGCCTTCCCCATCGTCCAGCATGACCACCCCCTGCTGATTCCCTCCACCATCGAGGCAGTGCGCAACGCATTCCTGCATACCCCCGCCTCCACCCTCACCGGCCCCGCCCGTAGAGGGGATATGGAGACGATACACAAGCATCTGGAAGTCCTGCAGAAGATGGGGCTGACCGAACAGGAAGAGATATACCGCCTCCTGACCGACAGGATTCTGAAAAAATATCACCCCGAAGACAGATAAACCATGCCCAACTACAACTATAAAGTCAAGCTGCACGGCATCCGCGCCTTCGCCTTCGACGTGGACGGAGTGCTGACAGACGGCTCCATCATCTCCACATCCGACGGAGACCTGCTCAGGACTTTCGATTCCAAGGACGGATTTGCCCTGAGAATGTGCTCCATGAAAGGCTATCCGGTGGCCATCATCACCGGCGGAGCCTCACAGAGCATAGTACACAGGTTCAAGGGACTGGGAGTCAAGGAAGAGGACATATACCAAAAGTCCCGGGACAAGGTGCCCGACTTTCTGGACTTCTGCTCCCGCCACGGACTCAGGCCGGAGGAGGTGGCCTTTGCCGGGGACGACATGCCCGACATCCCGGTGCTGAGGATGGCCGGATTAGCCGTTGCCCCCGCCGACGCCGTGCCAGAGGTCAAGGACGTGTGCGACTACGTGTCCCTGCGTCCGGGAGGCAAGGCATTTGTACGGGACCTTATCGAGCAGGTTCTGAAAGTCCACGAGGACTGGTATCTGGACACAGAGGTATTTGCCAAAATCTTCTAATCCGCTGAATGTCATGCTGCTCCACGAAGCCCTCAAAGACCGCCGCATAGTACTCGGCTCGGCCTCTCCCCGCCGTAGGGAACTCCTTGCCGGGCTCGGCATGGAATTTACAGTAGAGGCCACACCGGGTGCGCCCGAAACCTATTCCCCCGACTTACAGCCGGACGAGATACCGTCTGCACTGGCCGTTTCGAAATCCGAAGGATTCCACCGTCCCCTGAAGCCCGGTGAGATCCTCATCACCGCCGATACAGTCGTCATCTGCGGGGAGGACATCCTCGGCAAGCCCGCTGACCGCGACGCCGCCGCAAGGATGCTCCGCGAACTCTCCGGCCGCACCCACCGCGTCGTCACCGGCGTCTGCCTGCGCGACACTGAGCGGCGCCACGTATTTTCCTGCACCTCGGAAGTGGAGTTCAAGACCCTGACCGACGAGGAGATATCCTACTACATCGACCGCTTCCGTCCCTTCGACAAGGCCGGCAGCTACGGCATCCAGGAATGGATCGGCTACATAGGCATAACCTCCATACGCGGCTCCTACTTCAACATCGTCGGACTCCCCGTACAGAGGCTGTACACCGCACTGGGCGAATTTATCGGACTGTAATCATCTCCACGCTCTGCTGACGGACCTTGTCCAGCGGGGAAACTGTGTATTTCACCTTGGCGAAGTCGATGGAGGTCAGGTCGATGCAGCGGATAGTGCTGTTCCAGCAGGTGCGCCAGTACATTTTCAGACCTTTTGTATCGACAGCCGTCGTAAACTGGGTGGCACCGGGGATGTCGGTCGGGTCCTGGCCCTTCTGCCGCTCGACTCCGATAGGGATATCAAAATTGTTCAGAATCAGGAAGCAGGACATGACAGTCTCGGCTCCGGTAGAGTACTGAGGAGCAGTGGCCTGATAGTAGGCGGCGCGGATGAAGCGCGAAGGAGGGGTCACGTCGCCCGGAAGGCCGATCATGCCGGTACCGGCTCCGAAGCGGCGCACCTCGGGCCAGGCCGAGAAAGCGTTGCCGTCAGCCTCGCCGAAAGCCAGGTTGACGTAGTTGTTCAGATTCTTCACGTGCCAGGGGAAATCGGGAGCGTTGGTCAGCACACCGATTTTGTTCTCATAGAAATTGGCCTTACCGTCGACGATTTCTATCACTATCTGCCGCCCGGACGGTTCCCCCACCCTCCAGTGCGAGGTCTGGGCCTCAGGGAAAAGCTTGGTCACGATGATCTCGTCGAAGTGGTCGATGACCTCCTGCAACGAGCTGAAGCTGGCCAGTATCCAGCTGACCACCTGCATGTCGGGCACCGTACGGTCCACCTCCGTAGAGTCATACTGAGGATACTGTCCGTAGCCCGGGAAGAAGAAAAGCCCTGCCGAAAGCCCCTTCTCGTTCAGCCCCTCGAGGACGAACTGGTCCTGACTCGCAGCCACTCCGACATAGCCGTATTTACCGTTGAATATAAGCCCGGTACCGCCGGTAGAAGTCAGGGCCGTATGCCTGAATCCGCGCGGCACCACCACATAGCGGCTCTGCAGGTCGGACCCGCCCCACTCGGCCGTCCGCGCCAGTACATAGCTGCCGTCACGGGCAGTGAGTGATATGCCGGTGCAGGCAGATAAATTAAAGGAGAAAATGCATGCCAGGACAGCAGCGGCTGCGGCTGCCCTGTAGAATAAAGCTGAAATGTTCATAGGCATCTGTTTTTCTTCCAAAGTTAGCGATTTTATTTTCTATATATTTCGGAAATAGTAAATTTGCACTGCGAAGTTACGAAAAGAGTGTAATTTATTGGAAATGAGCGTAGGTTAATTGCTCTTGATAGTAATAGGTTACGATTTAGTTAGTTATCTACTGCATTATCCTTCTGCGCGTTGCGTAACCTTCAAAGAACTCTTCGTATGCAAAAGTAGCTATTTAATTCGAGATTTTGATATAAACTCCCGTTTTTTATCCCCTCATTCATAAGAATTTTCCGTAAAAGCGGTA
>DHKFR23501__coassemble_1059_pt1 | contig 15932 bp, 8 predicted proteins | sample DHKFR23501__metabat2_low_PE_038 | metagenome-assembled genome bin DHKFR23501
AACGCCTGTAGCCGCGTTTCCATCTCCAACATGCTCCTCACACCTTCCGAAGGTGAGGCACTTTCCCGCATTTTCCGCCCACCTTCCAAAGGTGCGCAGAAGCAACACCACCGTCACCTCCGTACTCCTTCCAAAGGAGTGCCGTAAACGCATATTTTCACGACTCCTTCCGAAGGAGTGTATTCCGCGAATCCGCAGCCCTTGTGGAAAAGAACGGGCGCTACTTGTTGAGCGGCGCAATCATCAGCACATCATTGTCCTCCTCCGAGAGCACCGAGAGGATTTCCGAGATACGGGCACGGGCGGCATCGCTGAGATTACCGGACTCGAGAGCGGTGCGGCCGGCCTCCATGAAGCTCACCGCATCGTATTGACAGACCGCATAGCCGTCGACAAAATCCCCGATACCGACCCTTTCACCGTCCATCAAATCATTGACCACCCCGCCAAGATGAACATCCCCGATCCTGCGGTCCATGATTACTCCTGGTAGCGGTTCCGTACTGACATGACGGACACCCTCCTTCATTACCGATTTGCCCTGCTTCCTGACACTCATCACAATATGGCCTGGCAGGACCGTCGTAGAATAGATGTAGTTGCCGTCCTTATAGCCGGCAGCCTCCGACTGCTCCGTCTGTCCGAAACTGACCGTCAGAAGCGGATGAGCCTCCCCGCCTCCGTAAAGCCAGACCGTATCCTGCATCGTATTAGTAGAGCGGTATGACACGTCCAGCATCCCATGCACATTGCGGTCCGTGTCCATCATGGCGCGGTTATCTTCCGGGAACGAATACGTCTTAGGTATCTCCCAGAGCACCTCGCCCTCATAGTCCTGACACCAGGCCAGAGCCGGACAACCGTTGTCCTCCGGCAGCACTGCCACTGTGATGTTCCGCTCACGGCCGTCAACACTGAAACTGTAGTCCAGCCACGACCCGTCATCAGTACTGTAGGCCAGCGGTACATCCTCCATCTCCCCGGTCGCGATATCGTAGGCGTGCAACTGATTGATATCCGGATAAGTCCTCATCCAGATCTTCCCTCCCGCCTCGTCTATCTGCACGGACGATATCTGCAGGAACTCTCCGGGGCCGCGGCCTATCCCCCCGTAGGTCCTCAGGTATTTTCCGGTAGAACGGTCAAATAGCTTAAGCGGTGTACGCGATGCAATCGAAAAAACGGAGATGTAAGTGTCAGATACGTTCACCGTGGCAAAAGGCGTATAGGCCACCGCAGTATCGCTGTCCAGGACAATGAACTCCGGCTCCCCGACCAGCTCCGACAGCATCAGGTCCTCCCCCTGCGGCAGTTGCGAATACTTCACGGAGACCAGCCCCGTACCATTGCCCTTCTGCCCGCACGAAACCGCCGCCAGCATCAGGACTCCGGTCATGGCTGCACACAGGTAGCGTGTTGAAAGAAATGCATTTGTTTTCATGGCTCAGTAGATTTTGGATTTTCCTCTCAAAGTTAAAAATATTTTTTCTTCGACATCCGCTTTTCCACAACGGCACCGAATCACGGGATTTGCTGCCGTTGCGGAAGGATTGAGTATATTTGCGGACGAATATGGCACAGAAAGACGCTACTCAGGGGAATATGGCACAGGTAAATGCGGCAAGCCACGCAGCGGTATACACCGCGCAGGACCGCTGGCTGAAAATGCCGATGGCCGAATACATCGCCGGCTACCGGGATTTCGCACGGGTGCGGGGATACTGCCGTGAATGTGGCCGCTACGGCAACTGCTGGGCCTGCCCTCCCTACGATTTTGACGAGGCGGCACTTCTGGAACAATACACCACCATCTCCCTGCTGGCCACCGTCATAACTCCTTCGGAAGGAGTTGCGCTCACCCCGGAGACAGCCGACCGCATCATCCGCAGGGAACGGCAGCGGCTCGACCGGATGCTCCTCGGAATGGAGCAGGATATTGAGGCACAGGCTGAACGGACAACACTTCGAAACCCACAGACAGCCATGTCCGGAGGAGCTCCGCTCCAGCGCGGCCTGGAAGGACGTGCGGGAATGTCCGGCGGAGCCAATGCCGGAGGAACCCCTGCCGCCCGCGCCTTCTTCGCCGGCACCTGCCTGCTCTGCCCGCCGGAGCATTGCACCCGCCGCAAGAACCTGCCCTGCCGCCACCCCGAAAGCATCCGCCCCTCCCTCGAGGCCCTCGGCCTAGACATAGCCCGCACCACCTCCGGACTCTTCGGCATTGACCTCCAGTGGGGCAGACCCGACGCACCTCCCGCTTACCTTACTCTCATCAGCGCCCTGGCACACAGAGAATAACCTCTTCTGTTACCCCGTGTCTGTTATTGCAAAATATTCATAAATCATTGTCGATAAGAGGCTTGTCCCCAAAACACAATTTACAGACTGACTACACTCAAAAGAGGTATTTGAACGACAAATGCCCCTACAGGTATCTCTATGCTCGGTTGCACAAAATGGCACACTTTGAGTCTGTTATCCGCATTTTGCGCTAAACAGCTGTAACTGAGCGTATTTTCAGAATCAGTGCCCTACAGACACATGGGGTCAGGGCACAGTCTGTTGTCCTGAAAAATCAGTCAAGCCACGAATAATCACCAAGTTACAGCAAAAGTACACATAACAGACACTGCCGTATTATCATCATCATCACCGACGCATCAGCCAGTGCTCAGGCTAGGCGACATAACGCATTCATTTATTTAACGCATTTGAGGCCACGAGGCCTCTTGCCTTGCCCTTCAGCGGGACTGCCCCGACGCTGCCAAGGCCACTTTTCGCGAAATGTCTTTCATTTCTCCGCACTTTTTTCCATCTTCGCATCCGAAAAACCTACGGAAATGACAGCCGGAACAACTATCGAACAGCAGCTCCAGGCCCACGGCATCCACCCGACCGCGGCCCGCATCCTCGTACTCCAGAAACTCTCGGAGCTCACTCATCCCGTATCCATGACCGAACTGGAAACAGAACTGGAGACCATGGACAAGTCCACGATATTCCGCACCCTCAACGTCCTGCTCGAACATCACGCGATTCATTCGTTCGAGGACGGCAGCGGATCCACAAAATACGAGATATGCCGCTGCGAGTCCACCGTCTGCCGGGTCGAGAACCGCCACATCCATTTCTACTGCGAGGGGTGCCGCCGGACATTCTGCATCGAGGACGTCAAGATACCCGTAGTCGCCCTGCCGGAAGGCTATCGTATCGAGACCATCAACTACACCGTAAAGGGTCTCTGCCCCGAGTGCTCCAGACGTCAGGCATAACCGCACGCCACAATACCGCACATGCAACCCGGTTGCAAACTGACATCCGGCCCGCCCTCTGAAACTTAGTTGCATCCCGGCATCTGTAATTTCGCACCATAAACAAAATGGAAGTTTATGAGAGAACAGCAACAGCGTGCGATACCTCAGGAAAATGAGCTGAAGGCACAGCCGATACAAAGCGAAAACCTGCTGAAATCCGACGGCAAGGCTCACGGCAGCCACAGCTGTCACAGATGTCACACCCATGAGGACACAGAGGGGCACAACAACCACGAGCACAACCACGAACATCATCACCACGCCCACAGCAGCACAAAGCGGCAGATAACCTTCATCGCCGTCACCGCCGTCCTGCTCGCCGCAGCCGTCCTCATCGAGAGATACTGCGCCCTGCAGACCTGGCAGCTGCTCCTGGTCTACCTCGTCCCCTACCTGCTCATCGGCACCGGCACCCTGAAAGAAGCGGCCGAAGGCATTGCCCGCGGAAACATCTTCAACGAGCACTTCCTCATGTCCCTGGCCACCATCGGTGCCCTCTGCATCGGTTTCCTGCCCGGAGCGGAGACCGAATTCCCGGAAGCGGTCTTCGTCATGCTGTTCTTCGCAGTAGGAGAGCTGTTCGAGAGTTACGCCGAGGGCCGCAGCCGCGACAGCATCTCGCACCTGATGGAAATCCGTCCGGACGCAGCCGAGGTGGAGCGCGGCGGGCAGACCCGGACCGTCACTCCCGAAGAGGTCAGCATCGGAGAGGTCATCGTAGTCCGGCCCGGCGGAAAAATACCCCTCGACGGCACCGTCATCGAAGGCTCCTCCTCCCTCAACACCGTGGCCCTCACCGGCGAGAGCCTGCCTCGGGACGTCGAGAAAGGCGACGATGTGGCCTCCGGCTGCATCAACCTATCCGGTGTCCTCCGCATCAGGACTACGAAAACCTTCGGCGAGAGCACCGTCTCGAAGATCATCAGGCTCGTGGAAAACGCCGATTCCCGCAAGTCCCGCAGCGAGTCCTTCATCACCCGCTTCGCCCGCATCTACACCCCGATAGTGGTCTCCGCCGCCCTCCTGCTGGCATTCGTACCGCCGCTGCTGTCCGGAAACGGCTTCTCCGGCTTCTCAGCCTCCTTCGCCACCTGGCTCCACCGCGCCCTCATTTTCCTGGTGGTATCCTGTCCCTGCGCCTTAGTCATCAGCGTTCCCCTCACCTTCTTCGGCGGTCTGGGCGGCGCCTCCCGCAGAGGCATCCTCATCAAGGGCAGCAGCTTCATGGACTCCCTGGCAAATGTAGGGACAGTGGTATTCGACAAGACCGGCACCCTCACCCGCGGAGAGTTCGCAGTGGAGGCCGTGCACCCGGAAGCAGCCGCAAAGCCCGGATCAGCAGCCCCCGCAGCCATCACGGAGCACGAGCTCCTGCACCTGGCCGCCCACGTGGAGCATTTCTCCACCCATCCGATAGGCGAGGCCCTCAGGGCGGCATTCCCCAACGAGGCGACCGACGGCTGCTCAGTCACGGACGTGGAGGAAATCGCCGGTCAGGGCATCAGGGCCAATGTGGAAGGCCGCACGGTCTGCGTAGGCAACGCCAGGATGATGGAGGCTGTCGGAGCGGCATGGCACGACTGTCACCGCACCGGCACCATCATCCACGTAGCGGTGGATGGACAATACGCCGGGCACATCGTCATCAATGACAGGGTGAAGGAGGACAGCGCGGAGGCAATATCGGCCCTCCGCCGGCTCGGGGTCGGAGATACCGTCATGCTGACCGGTGACCGGGAGGAAACGGCCCGCGACGTGGCCTCCAGGCTAGGAATCGGCTCCTATCGCGCCGGCCTCCTGCCCGCCGACAAGGTACAGTGCCTGGAAGAGCTGCTGGCCGCCAAGCCCCGCAGGACCAGCCTCGCATTCGTCGGGGACGGCATCAACGACGCACCGGTGCTCAAACGCGCCGACGTGGGCATCGCCATGGGCGGACTCGGCAGCGACGCCGCCATAGAGGCCGCCGACGTGGTGCTGATGGACGACCGTCCCTCCAAGATCGCCACAGCGGTCAGCATCGCCCGCCGCACTCTCCGCATCGCCCGTCAGAACGTCTGGCTGGCCATCGGTATCAAGGCCGCCATCCTCCTCCTCGCCGCCTTCGGCCTCGCCACCCTGTGGCTCGCCGTCTTCGCCGACGTCGGCGTCACCGTCCTGGCCGTCCTCAACGCCATGCGGGCCCTCCGCGTCCCGACAAAATAATCAGCGGACGACTATCTCGTCGGTGAAGACCCATCCGCCGAACTGGCCGGAGCGGGCCTGGACGCGGATGTAGCGGGCGGAGACAGACTGGCCGTCCGCATACCACCCGTCAGTAACGAAGGTGACGCGGTCATCGCGGACCACCTCGCGGGTAATGCGCCGCAGTTCCACAAAACTAACCCCGTCCGAAGAGGCGGAGATAACCACCTCCGCGGGCAGGAAGACCTCCGGGCCGCAGACCTGCATGAAGTCCAGCTCCACCGAGCGCACGTCCTGCACCCGGCCCAGGTCTACGGTCACGTCCAGCCGCCCCCGGGAGATAAAGCCCTGCCAGCGGCCGTCCCCATAGGTCCAGCCTCCGTGCTGCCCGTCCGTGAGAGCCGTATCCCCTCCTGCGGCATACGTGGAATTATAAGGTGCATTGTAGATAACCTTGCAGCCGCGGGCCAGATGCTCCACCGGAGACTGAGCGGCGGGACGGTCCCCCACCTCGCGGGCCAGGTCGAAGACATTGTACCCCTCGGCCTCCATCTGAGCACACAGCGCCAGCGCCCGCCGGTGGAAATCCTCATAGTCCCGGTCCGATGCAGGACTCCAGGCCACCTCCGCGAGGGCATAGAGCCGGGGGTAGATCATCAGTTCGGCATGCGGCTCCGTGGGGACATATTCGCACCAGAGATTGGCCTGCACACCTATTATATTTGCGGCCTTCTCGGGCGAGAGTCCGGAAGGCACCGGCTCGAAAGAGTAGACCTTCGACAGCGGCAGATATCCGCCCATAGCCGTCGGCAGAGTGGACGGATCGTCCTGATAAGTGTCGAAATAACAATACGCTCCGGGGGTCATGACCGTCCGGTTGCCTCCCGATGCGGCCCGTTCTCCCTCCTCCACGCTCCGCCACGCCATAACCACCGCAGCCGAATCCGCCCCGCCCTGGAGTATCTCATCCCAGCCGACCAACGCCCGTCCGTGCGCCTCGAGGAAACGTCCTATCCGTCTGATCATATAACTCTGCAGTTCGTCCACATCCGCCAGACCTTCAGCCTTCATGCGGGCCAGGCACAACGGACATTCCGCCCAGGCCTTTTTTGACGCCTCGTCTCCTCCGATATGGATGTACTGCGAGGGGAAGATCTCCATTATTTCCGTCAGTACATTTTCAACAAACTCAAAAGTTTCCTCCTTGCCAATGCAGAAATCGGAGTGCCGGTAGGGCTCTCCCGTACACGAAAGCTCCGGATAGGCGGTCAGCACCTCCTCCGAGTGCGAGGGCATCTCTATTTCGGGGACAATGGTAATGCAGCGCTCAGCCGCATACTGCACCAGTTCACGCAGCTCCTCCTTAGTATAATATCCCCCGTAGGCCCCGGGCGTCCCCTCCGGCAGGTACTTCCGCTCTCCGAACCACCAGTCCTTCCACAGCGCTCCCTCTCTCCACGCGGCGAAGGAGGTCAGCCGGGGATAACGGTCTATCTCCACCCTCCAGCCGGCAGCGTCGGTCAGATGCAGGTGCAGGACATTGAGCTTCAGGCGGGCCATGGCGTCTATCTGCCGCTTGAGGTATTCAATGCTGAAAAAATGCCTGGACACGTCCTGCATGAAACCCCTCCAGCGGAATCTGGGCTCATCGCGAATCTCTACGCAGGGAATCAGTCCGGCTGTCCTGTCGACAAGGAAAGAAAGGGTCTGCCCGGCATAGAAAAGTCCTGCGCTGTCGGCCGCCGTAATACTGATGCAGGAGGGCGTAACACTCAGGGAATAGGACTCTGCAGGGCCTGAGGTGGAATCTACGACGGAACGCAGAACTTCTCCCGAGACGGTGTCCGCAAGGGAAAAGAATCCTGATGTGAAATGAACCGATGCAGGACGGGGAACAATGTCATGGGAATCCTGCGCCTCAACCCCCACTACAATAAGCAACAGGGAGATAAGAAAGGCCGCACGGGGGAAAGCGGAAGGTATGCGTGTCATGGCTTTGTAATATTTTAATGTTTGAACGACCTAAGATACAACTTATTGTCGGAACGGCCGCAATATTGTTGAAACTTATGCAACAGTATCGTAATCGGAGTAACACGATTTTAATCCCTACGTATCATCCGTGAAATAACCTGCTGATACTTTTGCCGCCGTAAAAACAGGAAAATATGCACAACGTTCTAAAAGCAGTTTATCTTATTTCTACTTTCATTTTGTTCTTTTCCGCTACGGCACAGGCCCAGACTGTAAAAGGAACCGTCCGCGACAGTGAGACTTCCGAGCCGCTTGCGGGAGTGGTGGTCATGTTTGAGAGGGTTGTCGATGACCCTGGCGCGAACATGGTCGGCACGCAGACCGAGGCCGACGGGACCTACAGCCTTCAGATACCCGAAGGGATCGAAGGTGTCCTGGGCCTCTATTTTATAAGCTACGATGACCTCAAGTCAGAGGTCATCAAACTTGGAAAGGGAGAGGAGCTGGTTCTGGATCTCAACATGAGGTTCCAGAGCGAGACTCTGGAAGCGGCGCTGGTAGTGGCGCGCAGTAATCCCGAATCGTTCGGAGCCCTGGTCAATGACCGCAAGATCTCCGCGCAGGCCGTCGAGAACATCGGCGCTGACGAAATCTCCATCAAGGGTCTCTCCAACGTAGCAGAAGCCGTCGAGACCATGAGCGGAGTATCGTTCAACAACTCCGGACAGCTCTTCGTCCGCGGCCTCGGCGACCGCTACAGCCTGACTACCCTCAACGGACTGCCGGTAGCCTCTCCGAACCCCGACAACAAGCTCATTCCCCTGGACATCTTCTCCAGTTCCGTACTCCAGAACATCACCGTAACCAAAGTCTACACCGCCACGAGCTTCGCCGACTACTCCGGGGCGCATATCGACATCGCCACCAAGGAGAGCGTGGGAGAAAGCTTCGTATCAGTGGCCTTCGGCCTGGGCGGCGTCATAGGAACCACATTCACCGACACATACCGTCCCGACCGCAAGGGATGGCTGCTGAAGGACAACAATCTTCCCAACAGCGTAAGGGACATGAGCCTGCCCGACTTCCGCGAGTACATCAGGACCAACGATCCGTTCGGAACCACCTTCGACATCCGCAAGTCGATGGCCCTGCCCGACTTCTCCGGTTCGGTATCCGGAGGACGTACCTTCAGTCTCAGAAACGGAGACGAACTCAGCCTTCTGGCCTCCGCATCCATCTCCAGCGGCAGCCAGAACATCTACGACGCCTACATCACCAATATCAACACCCAGGGCCAGCACATGGACGAGTTCACCTACAACGCCTACGAGCACAGCCTCGATGTGACCGGCCTCCTGAGCCTCAACTACCTCTTTCAGAACGGTGACAAAATCAGACTGACAACCCTCTATGCCAAGAACGCCATGGAGGACTACAAGCTCCGTGACGGATACGATGCCGAGGACAACATGCTCCTAGGAAGCAACTCCATAGCTCATTCCTACTCCCTGTGGAACACTCAGCTCGGAGGTACCCATACCCTGCATCCCAGCTGGGACATGGACTGGAAAGTATCCTACGGCATGACCGACAGCAACGAGCCTGACCGCCGTCAGGTAATGTACCGCAAGGGCGAGGACGGCAGCCTGTCCCTCTTCAAGCTCAACCGTCAGGAGACCATGCGCTACTTCGGAGAGCTCTCCGAGCAGGAAATCGTCGGTGAAATAAAGCCCACCTTCCATTTCGGCGAGCAGAGCCGGCTCATATTCGGTGCCGCCTACAAGGACAAGACCCGTGACTACAACTCCATGAGGTTCTACTACAACCTGTCCGGCATCAACCCCGTCATCAGCGACATCTACACCCCCTCCTCCTTCCTCAACTCCCAGAGCATAGCCGACGGCCTCATCACCATCGACAGGGACGCCCAGCCCAAGAACAACTACTACGCCGGGCACCGTATCCTGGCCGGGTTCGCCGAAGTGGAGTACTATCCTCTCGAGAACCTCCTCCTCGGCCTCGGAGTCCGCTACGAATACTCACAGCAGTGGGTACGCTACTGGAACGACGCATCCCGCGAGAGCATCTCCCGCCTCAACAAAGGCGACTTCTTCCCCGCCCTCAACATCAAGTACACCCTCAACAACAGGCACACCCTCCGCTTCGCCTCCTCCATCACTGTTACCCGCCCCTCGTTCATCGAGATGGCCCCCTTCCTCTACAAGGAGTCCTACGGAAGCGCCGAGCTCCGCGGTAACGACCAGCTGACCAACGGCTACAACTACAACTTCGACCTCAAGTACGAGTACTTCTCCACCAACAACAAGCACATGTTCTCGGTAGGTGTCTACTACAAGATCCTGAAAGACCCCATCGAGCGCGTGCAGGAGACCTCCGGCGGAGCCATCGTACACACCTTCAGGAACGCCGAGCAGGGTATGGCCGCCGGTCTCGAGGCCGAGTTCCGCACCCAGCCCTTCAGGTACTTCACCGTAGGCGGCAACATCTCTCTGATGTACACCGATGTAACCCTCCTGGCCAACGGCGGTATCTATACCGACAGCCGCAGGGCCCTCCAGGGAGCCTCTCCCTACCTCGGCAACGCCTTCATTACCTACGCACCTGAGTTCGGCAAGGAATCATCCCTGTCCGTCTCCCTGCTCTACAACGTCCAGGGCCCCCGCATCCAGGCAGTCGGCATCTACGGACTCGGCAACATCATGCAGGCTCCCATCCACTCCCTCGATGCCAACATCACCTACCGCATCAACAAGCTCTGGAGCGTAGACCTCTCCCTGACCAACCTGCTCGACTCCGAGTACCGCTTCACCCAGAACGTGCCCGACCTCGGCACAGAGATGCTGACCGAGAGCTACAGGCTCGGCAGAGGCATCGGAATGGGCGTCAAGCTCGATTTTTAAAAAATTAAAAATTATAAACATTTCTAAATCTTTTAAAAATGAACAAAAAACTTTTCATTCTCGCCCTCGGAGCAGCTATGGTGGCTGTATCCTGCGAAAAGAAAAATCCTCAGATCATTGACCCCGAGGTAGACCTCATCGGCGACATCACCGAGAACCGCATCCTCGAAGAGGGTCAGACCTACACCCTCACCGGAGGCCTCCATGTAAAGGCCGGCGCCACTCTGACCATCGAGCCCGGTGTGACCATCGTAGCCCAGGATGACGACCAGGTAGACTACATCCTCATAGAGCAGGGCGCAATGATTGACGCCCGCGGTACCGCAAGCGCTCCCATCGTGATGACCTCCACCCGTAAGGAAGCCGGTGCATGGGGCGGCCTCCACATCTGCGGCAAGGCTCCCATCAACGCAGGTACCGGTGCCAAGTCCGAGATCGGTGACGCCTCCTACGGCGGAAACGACGCGCACGACAACTCCGGTACTCTCCAGTACGTCCGCGTAGAGTACGGCGGATACGCCTTCTCCGAGGAGAAAGAGGCCAACGGCTTCACCTTCTACGGTGTGGGTGACGGCACCACAGTGGACCACCTCCAGGCCATCAACGGCTCTGACGACGGATTCGAGTGGTTCGGCGGTACTGTAAACGTAAAATACCTGATCTCCACCAACAACACCGACGACTCCTTCGACTGGACAGAGGGTTGGTGCGGAAAGGGCCAGTATATGATCGCCCAGCAGATCTCCGACGAGTGCGACGCTCTCATCGAGGCTGACAACAACGACAATGACAACTATGCCGAGCCCATCTCCCACCCCGTTCTCTCCAACGTCACCCTCGTGGGCAACGGAGCTGACGGACGCGGTGTACGTCTCCGCGCCGGCACACAGGCCGAGATCTACAACGCCATCGTAACCGGCAAAGGCCGCGCCCTGACCACTGAGACTGAAGGCACCGAGAAGGCCCTCGCCGAGGGTACCTCCAAGCTCCAGTACGTATACCTCTCCTCCGGTGTCTCCAGCGACAGCGAGACTGTCCTCTACGACCAGAACGACTTCCTGGCCAACGACAACCACAACGAGGTAGGATACTCCTTCTCCCTGACAAACAATATCATGGGCACTATTGACGGCGGTCTCGACGCCTCCTCCCTCGACTCCTTCTTCGACAACGCAGCATACGTGGGCGCCCTCCCCTCCGGCAACGACTGGACCAGCGGCTGGGCCCTCTCCGCTGACGGCGGCAGCACAGGCACCGCCACTGTAGAGCTCGAAGGCGACATTACCGAGGACATGACCCTCAGGGCAGGTGTCAATTACATCCTTATCGGAGGCCTTCATGTAAAGGAAGGAGCCACCCTGACCATTGAGCCCGGTACTGTAATCACAGCCCAGGACGACGACATCGTAGACTATCTCCTCATCGAGCAGGGCGCCATGATCGACGCCCGCGGTACAGCCGACGCTCCCATCGTGATGACAGCCCAGAGGCAGGAAGCCGGTGCATGGGGCGGCATCCACATCTGCGGCAAGGCCCCCATCAATGCCGGTGCCGGTGCCAAGTCCGAGATCGGTGACGCCTCCTACGGCGGAAACGACGCCCACGACAACTCCGGTACTCTCCAGTACGTCCGCGTAGAGTACGGCGGATACGCCTTCTCCGAGGAGAAAGAGGCCAACGGCTTCACCTTCTACGGCGTGGGTGACGGCACCACAGTGGACCATCTCCAGGCCTACGGCGGCTCTGACGACGGATTCGAGTGGTTCGGCGGCACAGTGAATGTGAAATACCTCGTATCCACCGACAACACCGACGACTCCTTCGACTGGACTGAAGGATGGAGCGGAAAGGGCCAGTTCATGGTAGCCTACCAGATCTCCGCTGAGTGCGACGCCCTCATGGAGTGCGACAACAACGACAACGATGAGGTAGCCGCACCCATCTCCCACCCCGTTCTTGCAAACGTAACCCTCGTAGGCAACAACTCCGATGAGAACAAACGCGGTATCCGTCTCCGCGCCGGTACAGAGGTCGAGCTCTACAACGCCATCGTAACCGGCAAGCCCCGCGCCCTGACTACAGAGACCGCCCACACTGAGGAGGCTCTTGCCGACGGTACCTCCGTACTCAAGCACGTATATCTTTCCAACGGAGTATCCAGCGACAGCGACAATATCCTCTACACCCAGGACATGTTCCTCGCCGAGGCCAACCACAACCAGGTGGACTACACCTTCAGCCTGACCGACAACTTCTTCGGAACCATTGCCGGAGACCTTGACGCCAGCACCATCGACTCATTCTTCGAGTCTGCCTCCTTCGCCGGAGCCATCTCCGCCGACAGCAACTGGATGGCAGGCTGGACCAGATAACCCAAACTGCTTTTCGAAGCTGTCATACCTGTTTTTCACGGGAGGCTGCGAAGTGATTCGCCGGCCTCCCTTCTTTTTTGTCCGTAGTGGGGTGAAAATACCTAACTGTTGGTATTGTCTCTGTCAGGAAAGAGTGGTATTTTTGCCCGGATTTAGAGACCATTTGCAGCATGAAACTTTCGGATCTGAAAACAGGTGAAAGAGGTATTATAGTCAAAGTGAGCGGACACGGCTCCTTCCGCAAGAGAATCACCGAGATGGGGTTCATCAAGGGGAAGGAGGTCAGGGTAGTGCTCAACGCCCCTCTCAGGGACCCCATAGAATACGAGATCATAGGATACAAGATATCGCTCCGCAGGGACGAGGCCCGCGAGATAGAGGTCATCAGCGAGAGCGAGGCCAAGGCCCAGGCATCTCAGGACAATGCCGCAGAGCCGGAGGCATCCCGGAATTCTGCCGGTACCCCCGGACTGAGCAGCCGCGAACCGGACTGCTCCGATGCGGAGGACCTCGACCGGAGGATGCGGCAGCTCGCGGAGGAGCGCCGCCACACCGTACGGGTCGCCCTCGTAGGCAATCCCAACTGCGGCAAGACCTCCCTGTTCAACATTGCCTCCGGCTCCCACGAGAGGGTCGGCAACTACAGCGGAGTGACCGTCGATGCCAAGGAAGGGCGGTTCGAATACAAGGGCTACCATTTTGTCCTCGTCGACCTGCCGGGCACCTACTCCCTCTCGGCCTACAGCCCTGAGGAGCTGTACGTCCGCAAGAACCTGATCGACAATATCCCCGATGTAGTCATCAATGTGGTAGACGCCTCCAACCTCGAGCGCAATCTCTACCTGACGGCCCAGATCATCGACATGAACCTCCGCGTGGTCATGGCCATGAACATGTACGACGAGCTGGAGGCCCGCGGAGACAGGCTCGACACCGTCACACTCGGACATCTGCTCGGCATGCCGGTGGTACCCACCGTCAGCCGCAGCGGGCAGGGCATCGACAGGCTGTTCGACACCGTCATCCAGATCTACGAGCACAACGACCCAGCCCTGTCCCGCCACATCCACATCAACCACGGACAGGAGCTGGAGAACAGCATCGACCGCATCAAGCTGCTGATTCAGAAGAACGACGATATCCGCACCCACTATTCCACCCGCTGGCTGGCCATCAAGTACCTCGAGAACGACTCCGACGTGGAGTCCATAGTCGAGGCCCTGCCCAACCACGACGAGATCATCGCAGCCCGCTTCGAGGAGAACAGGCGCATAGAGGGACTGCTCGGAGGTACCAATGCCGAGGCCGCCATCGTAGACGCCAAATACGCCTTCGTCCAGGGCGCCCTCAAGGAGACCTACACTCCCGGACAGGTACGGAAAAAGCATACCATTACCGACAAGATAGACGCCGTGGTCACCAACCGCTGGGCCGCCTTCCCGATATTCATCCTGCTGCTGTACATCATCTTCGAGGCCACCTTCCGCCTGGGCGAATACCCGATGACCTGGATTGAGTGGCTGGTGGAGAAATTCGGGGCCTTCGTGGCCACCACCATGCCGGAGGGCATGCTGAAGGACCTGGTAGTGGACGGCATCATCGGAGGAGTGGGCAGCGTGCTGGTATTCCTGCCCAACATCCTGATACTCTATCTGTTCATCTCCCTTTTAGAGGACTCCGGATACATGGCCCGCGCCGCATTCATCATGGACAAGCTCATGCACAAGATAGGCCTGCACGGCAAGTCGTTCATACCCATGATCATGGGCTTCGGCTGCAACGTGCCCGCCATCATGTCCACCCGCACCATCGAGAACCACAAGAGCCGCCTGGTCACCATGCTCATCATTCCCATGATGTCGTGCGCCGGCCGCCTGCCCGTGTACATCCTCGTGGCCGGGGCCTTCTTCCCCCGCAACGGCTCGCTCGTACTCCTCGGCCTCTACGCCCTCGGCATCGTCATGGCCATCATCTCGGCCAAGGTGATGAGCCGCTTCATCAAGGACGACAACCTGCCATTCGTCATGGAGCTCCCGCCCTACCGAGTCCCGACCTCCAAGTCCGTCTTCCGCCACACCTGGGAGAAGGGCAAGCAGTATCTGCACAAGATGGCCGGCATCATCCTCGTAGCCTCGATCATCATCTGGTTCCTCGGCTACTTCCCCCATCACGACCGCTATGCCACCCCCGCCGAGCAGCAGGAGAACTCCTACATCGGCATGATCGGCAAGGCCATCGAGCCCGTCCTGGAGCCCCTCGGCTTCGACTGGAAGATGGGCGTTGGCATCATCTCCGGCGTAGCCGCGAAAGAACTTGTGGTCAGCACCATGGGCGTACTCTACAGCGGTGAGCAGGAGCGCTTCCCCTCAGCCGCAGGCGATTCCGGAACAGCATCCGCCGGTACCGTATCATCCCAAACCGCCGACGCGACTGCTCCTGTGACAGCCGGGGCTGAAACCGAAACCGTCTCCGGCGACACCATGCTGCAGAATGCCCTCGCCCGGACCACCACCCCGGCCGCGGCCCTCGCCTTCATGGTCTTCGTCCTGCTCTATTTCCCCTGCATCGCCACCTTCGTAGCCATCAAGAACGAGAGCGGCGGCTGGAAATGGGCCGTCATCTCCGCCGTCTACACCATCGTCCTCGCCTGGACCGTCGCCTTCATCGTCTACCGCACCGCCCTCCTGCTGCTCTGACACCGGAGCAGCACCGCACGACCGGCATCCACCACGACCGGGGTCACCGTCCGGCACCGCATGGCTTTCCTGCATTGCAGCATTACAGCATGGCCCTCACGGCCCTTCAAAGCCCTTAATGATGAATGCCCCCATTCCACGTTGCTTTTTAGTTGTATCATACATTCTTGATTACAAAGCATTTACCATTTTGCAAGAATTTTAAGTGAGCCGCTTTTTGCCCTAAACCGCCCCTTTTCACCTCATGTAGAATTTTTACATTATTGCAACATCTTCATTTTAAGCAATTTGCATTTCAACTAAAAGGTAACGTGAAGTTTAGTCTCCCTTTGCCTCCTTTTCTCCGCACCGAACAAATCGCCACCAAATCACCGAACGAATGGGCGCCAAATCACCGAGTTCGGGATTTTCTTCGTATTTTTGCCCATACAAAACAAGGAAGATGAAAGGTTACAGACACAGAGTGCTGGACAA
>DHKFR23501__coassemble_1063_pt1 | contig 15768 bp, 10 predicted proteins | sample DHKFR23501__metabat2_low_PE_038 | metagenome-assembled genome bin DHKFR23501
TGATATCACGGGAGCGATTCCAATCATAATGGGCATCAACAGTTCGGGGCCTAAGTCTTCCACATAATTTGAATCCGATATCAGACTGGAGTTGATACGATGATGCCTAAACGCATGCATAGACAGCCACTTGACTGTGCGTCACATTATTACTGCCCTTATGAAGTGCCAGGTCCACAATATCCTGGTGAATGGCTTTGAAATGAAGTTTTTCATAATTTATCTGTTTATTGTATACAGAAAACTCCCTCGTATTCCCCTGAGGGGCCTTCAAGGGTCAAGGTAAAGGTACCCTCACCGATACCGGAGAGGTCATAGGAGTACTCCATGCCGTCGGCAGGCAAGCTCGAGATGTAGACTGGAGAGCCCAAGCTGTCGGACACCGTAACGCTGGAAATGCCTGAGGAGGAAAAGCTGACCCTCAGGACTTCATGGCTGATGGACGCTTCGGGGACTTCTACGATGCTGCGGGTCCTTACGTCGATTGATTTGAGGTCAATTTCCCGGACGATATCGTCATCACCGAGCAGAGTGATCGGCAAAACAGACATCAGGGTTAAAGTTGTAATCAATAATTTTTTCATATTGTCATTGGTTTTTGCCTCTTAAAAATATAAAACTGCTCTGCAACAACCAAAAATAAAAATTCACACACCGGATCGCATTACATGCTGATTATCAGCACATAACATGAGACCGCTGCGGGAAGTGTGAGTCACACCCCCGATAAAGACGCCTTGGAAAGCCGTCTGACGGGGGTTTGTGAAAAAATTTATTGCAGCTTTTCGTTGAGATACTTTGCCAGGCTCTTGCCGATTCCCATTTTACGGGCCAGCCGGGTCTTCCTGGTGCTCAGATTTGTCTCGCTGATATCAAGAATAGCGCATACCGCCCCACTGGGGTAACCCAGGCAAGTCAGCATGATCAGATACCTGTCTTCTTCCCTAAGATCCGGGAACTCTTCGAACAGGTTGTCCAGAAAACCGGGATAGATGGAATTGAGTACGGTCTCGGCATTTGAGTACGAGTTGCTGTCTGTTATGAACTCCTTTGCTATGTCAGCAAATCTTTCCATAAGGTTGCTGTCGTTGCTTTTGTGAATGTCATAGGCGTCCATGATCTTCCGCATCGCACTGTAGGTAAGGCTGAAATACCTTTTCAAACCGTCATTGGAGACTGCCTGGGCCGAAAGCTGCCTGCTTAGATTGTCGGCCAGGGCCCTTTGAGAGGCTATCTCGGCTTTTTGCCTTCTCAGCATTCTGTGTATACGGTAAAAAACCGTGATGACTGCTGCCGCTCCAAGGAAGACTACCAGAATCAGAAACACTATGCTCCTTTGGCGCTTAAACAAGTCTGACTCCAGTCTGTAATTCTCCGCTTTCAGCTCTGACTCCAAAAGATGCTTGTCGTAGTTATCCTTGAGTATGCCGAGTGCCGTTCTTTCTATCATGGCCCGGTTTTCCCAAAACTTTGCCATGTCGCCTTCAAGCCTGGCTATGTCCGCGTACCTTGAGAACATCATTATGCTGTCCGTACGATCTGTGACGGAGACAAGTCCGCTGACATACCTTGCGGAATCGGCATCTCCCGTACTGACATACCCTTCGACAAGTTTGTGCAGCAGACTTTTATAGAGACCCTCCTCGGCAGGACCGCAGGGAGCGTCTCCATATTCCGAGAGGACTTCTCTGACCGTGTTTATAATGCCGTCTGCATCGTTTTCCATCTTATAATAATGGCATAGCAAGTCAGACGCGGAAAGGCCGCAGAGACGGTCTTCGTATTGTTCTGACATGGAAAGTGCCTTTTCCAGATGCGGCAGCGCCTTTTCGGAGGAATCCACCATCAGCATTCTTGCGAGGGTGACATGGGCATACATGACACGCTCCGGCAATCCGGCTTCTTCAAAGCAGCACAGAGCTTTCCGGTATCTGGCTACGGCAGCGGAATCATTGACCAGGTTTGTCTGGTACAGCATGCCTATTTCTGTATTGATCAGCCCGAGTTGCTCAAGGTCACCGCCACGCTCGAATATCGGTTCGGCCTCCTTGTAGGCTGCCATCGCCCCTTCGCTGTCCCCGCGCTCTGAGAGTACTGCCCCCTGCATCATCAGTGCACGTGCGAGCCTGCTGTCAGGCCCCTTGCGGCGGTAGTAGCCCGCTGCCTTGATTATGGCGGTATCCTCCGCCACGGGCAGCCAGCATTTGTACCGCGCTTCGGTCATCAGGAGGGTGTAGTCGGCACGCTCACGTCCGCGCAGCGAGGAGGCTACGGTGCTGTCCAGCGTCAGAAGGGTGTCAAGGGCGGCCTCAGGCCGGAACATCATCAGAGAGTCGGCCGCTGTCAGGACGGGCTGCACCCGGCTGCCGCGGTACGTGCAGGAAGCCGGCAGCAGCAGAAGCACTGCCGCCAGAAGAATGTACCGTTTATATTTGTCCTGACCTCTGCCCACTGCGTGGATTTTACTTGAAATAACCGGCAGCCTTATCCTTGTCGCATTCTATCTGCATGCGGAGTTCCTCCATCGAGGAGAAACGCCTTTCCTCCCTCAGGCGGTCGATAAACCGGATACGGATGTCTAGGCCGTAGATATTGTCATTGAATCCCAAAATATGGGTCTCGATAGTACGTGCATTTCCGGCGCCTACCGTGGGGCGCGTTCCTATATTGCACACACCTCCATAATTCCGGCCAAGAACTTCCACCTCCACGGCATATACCCCATCGGCAGGTACCGTTTTCAGAGGTTCATAGAGTGCCATGTTGGCCGTTGGGAAACCCATAGTACGGCCAAGCATATTGCCGGATACTACCACCCCGTGCAGGGTATAGCGGTATCCCAGCATCTCGGCGGCTGTCCTGACGTCTCCGGCTGCAAGAGCATTGCGTATCTGAGTCGAGCTGACCTTACGGTCTCCGCAGTGTACTTCCTCGACTATCCTGGTCCTGAGTCCGACAGAAGCCGCCAATGCAGCGAGTTCCTCCCTCGAGGCAGTGGAAGAACGGCCCAGACGGTGATCATAGCCAATGACAAGAGTATCTACGTGGAAATGGTCCACGAGATACTCTTTCATGAATTCAACAGTACTCAGTTGGCTGAAATCCCGCGTAAAGGGAATCACGTAGAAACGGTCGATGCCGAAAGCATGAATAAGCTCCTTCTTTTCTTCAAGGGTATTGAGCAGGCGGAAAGAGGAGGCGTCCTGCTGGAGTACGTTGCGCGGATGCGGCCAGAATGTGACGACCGCGCTCTCCTCGCCTTCCTCCCGGGCCGTATCCTTCAGCACCTGAAGTACGGCCCGGTGTCCGGCGTGCACCCCGTCGAAGAAACCTGTGGCGGCTACAACCATCTTACGAGCTCCAGGTCCTGACGGTGAGGCAGGAGGTCGTTCTTGGCAAACACTCTGGCAGTCAGATAGTACACTCCTGTCGCTGTGGGTACGAGGTGGCATACGTAGCGGGCAGTGCCCTCAGATCCGGACTCATAGTCGAAGGTGAAGCACTTGCGCACGTGGTACGCGCCTTTGCGGTCCTGTTCGGCCCAGACAAGCTCGACTCCGATGTCCTCGGGTCTGATGTCGCCGAGGAAGAGCTCCACTTCAAATGTACGCTCCTTGCCGAGCATCGGCTGGTCGTTGGCATCGGTCGGACGGACATAGTCCTTGACCTCTATGTGCTGCCAGCTGTGACGGATGTTCTTCTTCCAGAAGGCTATCTCCTTGGCCACGGCGCAGTCATCGGCTGTGAGTTTAAGGGTCCTCTTATACAGCGGCATGTAGTATTTGTCCAGATAGTCGTTGAGCATCCTGTTGGTGGTGAAGTTGGATGCCACCTGGGCTATGGTGTTCTTGATATACTTGATCCACTGGGTCGGAACGCCTGTCTTCCTGTCCCTCTCATCGTAGAAGCCGGGAGCTATCTCGTTCTCTATGATGTTGTAGATGGTGGCTGCGTCCAGCTCGTCCTGGAAGTTCTGGTCATCGTAGGTACGCTCCATGGGGAGGGCCCAGCCGGCGTCCTTCTTGTAACCCTCGATCCACCAGCCGTCGAGCACGGAGAAGTGCATCACGCCGTTCATGGCGGCCTTCTCGCCGGAGGTACCGGAGGCCTCGAGAGGACGGGTCGGGGTGTTCATCCACACGTCCACTCCCTGCACGAGGGCCTTTGCCAGGTTCATGTCGTAATTCGGGACAAAGACTATCTTACCGATGAACTGAGGCATCTTGGAGATGTCCACGATACGCTTGATGAGGTCCTGCCCTGCCTTGTCGGCTGGATGGGCCTTACCGGCGAAGATGAACTGCACGGGACGCTCGGGGTCATTGATGATCTCGTTGAGCCGGTCCAGGTCCCTGAAGAGCAGATGGGCTCTCTTATAGGTGGCGAAACGGCGGGCGAAGCCGATGGTCAGCACGTCGCTGCGCAGGGTGTCCATGATGGTCACTATCTGGTGAGGCGAGTAGTGACTGGAGATGTCCGTGTTGGAGATACGTTTCTTGACCACCTCTATCATCCTGGCGCGGAGCTCACTGCGCACGTTCCAGATGACCTTGTCGTCCACCGAGTAGATGCCGTCGAAGCACTTCTTGTCGTATTTGTGAGCGGCGAAGTCGGCGCCGAAGACCTTGGCATGGATCTCTTTCCACTGGGGAGCGGTCCATGTGGGATAGTGTACTCCGTTGGTCACATAGCCTATGTGCAGCTCCTCGGGGAGGTAGCCGGGCCACAGGCCGCCGAGTATCTGCTGGCTGACCTTGCCGTGCATCCAGCTTACACCATTGACCTCCTGGGAGAGGTTGCAGGCGAGGTTGCTCATCGAGAACTTCTCGTTATGGTCCAGAGGATTGATCTTGCCGAGGGCCATCATGGTCTCCCAGTCTATCTTCATCCTCTGGGGGTAGTGGTTCATATAGGTTCTCAGCAGATCCTCGCTGAATGCGTCATGTCCGGCGGGTACAGGGGTGTGGGTGGTGAAGAGTGACGAGCACCTTACCAGCTCGACTGCCTCGCTGTAGGTGTATCCGGCAGCCACGTACTCGCGCAGGCGCTCGAGCCCGATGAAAGCGGCGTGCCCCTCGTTGCAGTGATATATGTCGCACTGGATACCGAGGGTACGCAGGGCCCTGATACCGCCGATACCCAGCAGGAGCTCCTGCTTCAGACGGTTCTCCCAGTCACCTCCGTAGAGATGGTGGGTGATCTGACGGTCCTCGGGCAGGTTGTCCTCGAAGTCAGTATCGAGCAGATAGAGTTCCGTGCGGCCTACGTCCACCCTCCATATCTTCGCGTGTACTGTACGTCCGGGGAAGACTATCGACACCATCTTCCAGTTGCCGTTCTCGTCCCTGACGGGCATGGCCGGAATCTTGAAGAAGTCCTGGGGCTCGTAGTCGGCCACCTGGTCTCCCTGGGCGGTAAGCCTCTGGCTGAAATAGCCGTAGCGGTACAGCAGTCCGACACCGGTCATCCTGACCCTCATGTCGCTGGACTCCTTGAGGTAATCACCGGCGAGGATACCCAGACCTCCCGAGTAGATCTTCAGGGAAGTGTCCAGACCGTATTCCATGCTGAAATAGGCTATCGAGGGAGAGGGACGGTCATTCTTGCCCTCCATATAGGTCTTGAAAATCTCTGTCACGGCATCCAGACGGGCCAGGAAGTCGGTGTCGGCCTCCAGTCTCCTGTAATCGTCGAGGGTCAGACGGTCGAGCATGGCGATGGGGTTCTTCTCGCACTTCTTCCACAGCTCGGGATCAATGCCCATGAACAGGTCCATGGCTTCTTGGTTCCAGCACCACCACAGGTTCTTGGAGATGATGTCCAGCCAGCGCAGCCTCTCGGGCATCACGCGGGTGACGATGATACGGCTCCACGAAGGACGGTTGACCTCGATACGGTGATAGTTCTGCACCTGGTCCTCCTTGTATTCGGGATATGCTCCCATAGCGTGCACGATACGGTCCAGGGCAAGGGAGTAGGCCTGCTTGTAGTAGTAGATGTTGTGCTTCCACAGAGCTATCTCCGAGACCTCAACCGCATTGGTGCGGTAGTGTTCCATCGTTTCGGGACTGAGCCTGGTCATCTCGATAACCTGCTTGAGGACGGTATCCACCACCTGGTCGTAGTTGGAGTCGTTGCGGGGCACGATGGTGATGGATGGATGGGCCGCGTTGTAGTGGCTGCGCACCCAGAGACCGAAACCGGCCAGGGTGGTAGTCACCGTAGGTACGCCGAAGGCCAGGGACTCCAGCGGTGTGTATCCCCAGGGCTCGTAGTACGAGGGGAATACGGTCAGGTCCATAGAAAGGAGCAGGTCGTAGTATTTCTTGTTCAGGACCCCGTCATCACCGTTGAGGTATGAGGGGACATATATGATCTTGACCTTGCTGCCCTTGTTGTTGACCAGGCCGAGAGCCCTCATCCGGTTGAGGATGATGTCGCTGCCGGGCTCGTTGAGGACATGGGTCGTCAGGCACCGGTAATCGGAGCCGTCTCCGGCGAGCTTTGCCGTCAGGGACTTGTCCGGACCGTTGTGGCCTGCGGGCACCATGATGAATGCCACCACGGTCCTCCCGCTGTAGCTGGAGCTGTTGAGCCTTCCGAGCACGTCGAGATAGACGTCGATGCCCTTGTTCTTGTATTCATAACGGCCGCTGATGCCCATGATGAAAGCATCGGAGCAGTCCTCCCCGCACATGGCCGAAGCCAGGGAGAGCAATGCCCCGCGTCCTGCCGCCACAGCCTCCGCCCGCTCGTCCTTGGATGGGAGGATGCTGTTGTCGAATCCGTTAGGAGTAATCAGGTCCACTTTCTTGCCGAGCAGACGCTCGCACTCGGTGGCCGTGATGTCGCTCACAGTCGTGAATACATCGGCGTTGACTGCCGCGCACCTCTCGAGCGAGTGCTTGGCCATCACATTGTAGTAACGGGCTTTCTCGTCAGCGTTGCAGTTGCTGAGTGTATCGTACAGAGGCACGTTGTTGCATGCCAGGCAACGGCCCACAACCGTTGCGTGGGTAGTGAAAATCGTTCCTATGTGGGCATTGATGCTCTTGAGATAGAGGACGCCGGCCCCGGTCATCCACTCGTGGAAATGAGCCACGACGCGGTGATGAGGCTGAAGATTGAACCGGACGAAACTCTCGATCACCTTTCCTGCGGCATAGCCGAAGAGGGCAGCCTCGATGAAATCCCACTGTCCGGAGAGGGAGTCCAGTTTGAATTTTTCCCAAAGAGAGGTGAATATCTCGTTCTTTCTGGATATGAACTGAGAGAAATCTACCAGGATGGCTATAGGATTACCGGGGATGTTCCACCGTCCGACCCTCAGGCGGAGTCCTTCTTCGGCGGCGGCTATCCTCCAGGTACGGAAGAGGATGGGATCCTCGATAAATTCCGGATTCTGGTCGGTGTCCACCCATACGTCCGGTCCTATATGAATATGGTTGCCTCCAAGCTCTTCGGAAAGGTTCAACGACTTGGTGGCCAATACGGTATGGATGCCCCCTACCTTATTGCATACTTCCCAGCTTGCCTCGAACAGATAGTCGGGCATCACAACTTTTTCAGTGCTCATAAAATGTTTCAGTGTTGGTAACGGATGTTATTCTTGTTTCAGACGTCCGTCGATCCTCAGCATAAAGTCACTCAGTACGTTCATGTAGTTGATAAATGCCTCATACGGGGTGTCGTACGGATTGAAGTAATTGTGCACGGCTCCGTCTGAGAAGAACTTGGTACACATATAGTAGAAATGGTCACTCTCCTGCAGTCTCAGGAAATCTTTCGCAATCTTGGGATCCTCTGTTGCTATCACCCTGTCGGTCAGGGCATACAGCTTCGAAGACGCCTCGTTCTGCAGCTCATTGCCGAGCCATGCGGTGGTGTCTCTCTCCTCGTCGGCCCATGAGATGGGGAAAGGTACGTTGAGAGGAGCCACGGGCTGGTGCTTCTTGATTACCTGCTGCGGAGTGCAGAACTCAAAGCCTGTCTGCGAGAGCACGGTCTCCGGCAGGGCACGGAAGAAATCGAAGATACCGGTCGAGGCGTTCTGGTGCTCGCCGAAGGTCTCGTAATCCATGAAGAGGTTGATGACCTCTCCGTCCTTGATGGATTCGGTCAGCCACGAAACGTATTTGCCGGCGTCCACAGGCCATTTTTCCCACGACTTGTCGGAGAAGCGGAAAGCGATGTCATCACTCAGGCTGAAGTTGCGGAGCAGGAGCTTGAGCTTGGGATTGACCGCATTGGTGTAGACATAGTTGGGGGATTTCCAGCCGAGGATGTGCTTTGCTCCCTCTGTCAGCATGCAGGTAAAGCCCATCTTGCTGACAGCGGCACCGATCTCGTCGGAGTAGATCAGCTCGGTATTTCTGAAGGTCTTGGGTTTTTTGCCGAAATGCTTGGCGATGAGGGCCGAATGCAGCTTGACCTGTTTCTCGAACTCCGTGGGGGAGAAGAGTGAGGCCAGGGTATGCGAATATGTCTCGCCGATGAATTCCACACAACCGGTGGCGGCCAGAGCCTTGAAGCTCTCAAGCACCTCGGGAGCATAGGCCTCGAACTGCTCGATCACGGAGCCGGAAATAGAGAAAGCCACCTTGAACTTCTTGCCGCAGGCGGCGATAACCTCCAGCAGGAGCCTGTTCATGGGCAGGTAGCACCTTTCAGCAACACGCTTGAGAATGGTCCTGTTGGCAAAATCATCGTAATAGTGATGGTCGTTTCCTATATCGAAGAAACGGTACTGTCTGAGACGGTCAGGCTGATGAACCTGAAAGTATATGCAGATTGAAGGTTTAGTTTCCATAATATGCGCTTTTTAATTCAATGTTGACAAATAGACTTGTTTGATTTTCTGTGCCGCGTTGTTCCACTTCAGTGTATTGACCTCCTCAAGTCCGCAGCGGGACGCCATCTCTCCGAGAGAGGGATACTTGAGGAGACCGTAGATGGCGTCGGCCATGGCGTCGATGTCCCAGAAGTCCACCTTGATGGAGTGCTTCAGGACCTCGGCCACACCCGACTGCTTGGAGATGATGGTGGGAACTCCCGTCCTCATCGCCTCCAGGGGTGATATTCCGAAAGGCTCGGATACAGAGGGCATCACATATACGTCGGAGACGGCAAACATCCTCTGGACGTCAGCTCCGCGGAGGAAGCCCGTGAAATGAAACTTATCGGATATGCCCAGCTTTGCGACACGGCGGATGGAGCGGTTGAGAAGGTCTCCGCTGCCGGCCATCACGAAGCGCACGTTCTTGTAGTATTTCAGGACCTTGTTGGCTGCCTCGATGAAATACTCGGGACCTTTCTGGAAGGTTATGCGGCCGAGGAAGGTAACCACCTTCTCCGGTACTCCGCGATGTACCTCGATATCGCTGCGGCCGCTGAAATCCACTGCGTTGTGGACAGTCACCACCTTGTCCGGAGATATGCCGTAACGGTTGATGACGATGTTCCGGGTGAGGTTGCTGACGGTAATCACCTTGTCTGCAGCCTCCATACCCATCTTCTCAAGGGCGTAGACCTGAGTGTTGACATTCTCGCCGGTACGGTCGAACTCCGTGGCATGGACATGGACCACCAGCGGCTTGCCGGTAAGACGCTTTGCGGCCACTCCCGCGGCATATGTCAGCCAGTCGTGGGCATGGATGACATCGAACTGGTTCTGAAGCGCGATTGTTCCTCCCACCAGGGCGTAGCGGGCCACCTCCTCCATGAGGTTGGTGCCGTACTTGCCGGAGAACTTGTATTTCTGCTTGAAGTTGATTTTAAACTCCCTGGCCTGGCTTTTCCTGTCCTCCTCGACCATCTCGGCAAAATCCTGAGGATCCACATAGGGAACCAGATTGCTCCCTATCCTGAGGAAATTGATTCTCTCCAGAAAACTCATGGGACTGCACTTGATATCGGTGGCCTCCACATCGCTGGCATTGATGATGTGCGCCACGCTACCGTCCTCATCCCCGGAAGCCGAGGGCATTACGAAAAGTACATCCACATCGTTGTTGGCCAGGCCTCTGACCATGCCGTAGCATGCAGTGCCGAGTCCGCCCGAGATATGGGGCGGAAACTCCCATCCAAACATTAAGACTCTCATAACTCCTCCGTATTATATTTTTTGACAAGGTATTCGGAACGAAGCAGGGATGCGGTGGCCACTGCGCTGGAGATGGCTCCGTGGGGATTGTGCGGGGGATCTCCGTCGTAAAGCTCGCAGATGGCACCTATGCCGTGACGCTCGATGTCCTCCTCGAAGGCATCGACAAGCTCCGTTGCCCTGCGCACGAACATCCCGCCGTAGAGTTTGAACATGGCCTCGATATAGTAGGTCAGGAGCCATACCCTGGTCGATCCCTGATGATAGGCATGGTCCCTCTGGTCCTGGTTGCCGTCGTAAACACCCTTGTAGAGAGGGTTCTTGGGAGCGAGGGTACGGATACCGCGGGCGGTGAGAAGCTCTCTCTTGACAGCCTCCATCACCTTGCCCTTGACCTCTTCGCTCAGGGGCGAGTAGTCGAGGCTGCAGGCGAATATCTGGTTGGGACGGGTGTAGATGTTCTGCCCGTTCTCATCCACGTAGTCGGCCAGATGCTGGCGCTCCTCACACCAGAAGACGTTGTAGAAATTGGCATCGATCTTATCCTTGACCGCCTGAAGCTGATAGACGAAACGGGTATCCGTACCGTACTTGGTCTCCATGTCGATCATGTAGCTCACAGCATTGTACCAGAAGGCGTTGGTCTCTACTTGGAAACCGCTGCGCTCGGTAACGGGGGCCCCGTCCTTGTCGTAGGCGTTCATCCATGTCATGGCCACGCCCTTCATCTGAGCCCACAGCAGACCGTTATCGGCCAGAGAGACACCCATGCGGCCTCCGTCCAGGAAGCTCTTGAGGATGGGCTTGAGCTTGGTGCGGTATTTCAGCCATATGCCCTGAGGATCTCCGGTGAAGGCTGCGTACTGCTGGATCACCCAGAAGAGCCACAGTGCCGCGTCGGCCTGCTTGGAGCCGTGCAGGAGCTGATGGCTGTATATCTTGAAAGTGCTGTCTATCACCTCTTCGAACTGGGCTGTGTCACCGTCCGCGAAAAGAGTCAGGCCGGGCAGGGATATGAATGTCTCGCGCAGTCCCTTGCCGAGCCATGTGTAGCCGGCGTATATCTCCTTGAGGCCCTTGCCGGTGTTGACGATGAACTGCTTGGCCGCACGGTGCAGGCAGTCGTCGTAGCTCTGCAGGGAAATCCTCCTGGCGGCCTCGCGGGTAAATACTCCTGAGAGGCCCTTCGCCGCTACAGGGGAAGTGGATACCGACACGACTACCGATTCTCCTTTCTTGATAGGGAGCTCGAAGTATCCGGGACTATAGAGGTCCTCCTGATATTCGAAGCCGCGGCGCTTCTCCTCGAGATACTCGATGTTGTAGTACCAGTCGGGGTTGTGGAAATAGTCATTCTGCTTGTTGAGCTGGAGGTTTACTGTAGGGAAACCTTCGTAGAGCCTGTAAGCGGCTCCATTCTCCACTGTCACGTATCCGCGCTCCGCGTCCTCGTTGGCATGGGTCAGGGTATGTATTTCCCTAAATGAAAGGAAAGGCCTGAGGCGCAGAGTGGTGGCCGAGTGGGCGTCCAGCAGGGTATACTTGATCAGCAGCTGTTCCTTGTTGTGCAGGAAGAGCATGGACTTGCTGAAGAGGATACCTCCGACCCTGTAGGTAATCGTGGGGTACTTGTCGAACTCGAAATCCACGATGTATTTGTGTCCGCGGGGCTCATAGTTGTTCTTTCCATAACAGTGAATGCCGAGATTGAATTCCCGGCCATGCTGGATAAGCGTCTCATCCAGCGAGGACAGAAGGACATACCTTCTGTTGTCGAAGTTCTTGACGGGGAGCACAAACAGACCGTGGTACTTGCGGGTATTGCAGCCTACGAGCGTAGTGTTCAGATATCCGCCGGTCTTATTGGTGGCGAGTACTTCCCTGACCAGAGAGTACTCCAGGTTCACCAATTCTTCTTTGTCAAATTTAAGATACGACATATACCTTTTTTAATATGTTATTTTCGTTTCAGGACTATGGCGGACCTGCTGGGCAGGTAAAGGGAAAGGGTGTCACAGTCGTTGTCATGCACGGTAACGTGAGCCGTGTTCTCATCATTCCGGCCGAAACCTCCGAATGCAGGCGCGTCTGTATCAAGCACTTGCCCATATTCTCCAGCCGGCGCGCGGAACTTGAAGTCTGCCACCGACTCAGAGGGGTGGAAATTGAGCGCAAAGATAAAACATCCTCTTGCAAAAATCAAAACTTTTCGGGCCTCATCCACATAAAGTTGCACCGGACGCTCGGTCAGGATATTGTTTTCGGCAAAAAGATGTATCATGGCGCGGTCAAACTGCCACAGGTCACTGTAGCGCAGGTCCGGATTGTCGCACAGGGACCACTGGCGGCGGGCATAGAAACAGGACCAGCCGTTGCCCTCGCGGGGAAAGTCTATCCACTCGGGGTGTCCGAACTCATTGCCCATGAAGTTCAGGTAGCCGTCCCCGGCCGTAGCTATCGTCACGAGCCTTATCATTTTGTGCAGGGCCATTCCGCGCTCGACAGTAAGGTTCTGCGAAGCCTTGTTCATGGCCGTGTACATTTCCTTGTCCATCAAGCGGAAGATGATGGTCTTGTCGCCCACCAGGGCCTGATCGTGGCACTCCGCGTAGGAGACAGTGCGCTCGTCGGCCCGTTTGTTGGTAAGCTCGTAATAGATCCCGCCCATGCTCCAGTCCTCGTCCTTGAGCTCCTTGATCCACTTGATCCAGTGGTCAGCTATGCCCATACTCAGGCGGAAGTCGAAGCCGATGCCGCCCATACCCGTAGGAGCCGCCAGCCCGGGCATGCCGCTGACGTCCTCGGCGATGGTTATCGCCTTGGGATTTATCTCCTTTATCATGATGTTGGCCAGGCCGAGATAGAGCAGGGCGTCCTCGTCCTGATTGCCGTCGAAATAGCAGGAATAGTCCGTAAAGTCCTTGCCAAGGCCGTGGTCCAGATATATCATGCTGGTCACCCCGTCGAAGCGGAAACCGTCGATACGGTACTCCTCCATCCAGAACTTGATGTTCGAGAGCAGGAAATGGACCGTAGAGGGCTTGCCGTAGTTGAAGCACCGCGAGCCCCAGGCCGGATGCCGTCCCCTTGCCCCTGCGTGACAGTAGAGGTACTCGGTGCCGTCGAGCATGCCGATACCCTCCACCTCATTGTCCACCGCGTGCGAGTGCACCAGGTCCATGACCACTGCGATGCCCATCCCGTGCGCCTCGTCCACCAGGGCCTTGAACTCCTCCGGAGTGCCGAAGCGGGAGCTCAGGGCGAAGAAATTGGAGACCTGATAGCCGAAGGAGCCGTAGTAGGGATGCTCCTGGAGAGCCATGATCTGCAGGGTGTTGTACCCGAGGTCGCGGATGCGCGGCAGGACGTTCTGACGGAACTCGTCAAACGAGGCCACCTTCTCCTCCTCCGAACTCATGCCAATATGCGCCTCATAGATGAGGGGACAGCGGTTATGCGGAACGAAGCGGGTATGCCGCCAGCGGTATTTCTTGGGAGGAAGCCATACCTGTGCGGAGAAAATCTTCGTCTCCGGATCCTGGACGCACCTCGTGGCATAGGCCGGAAGCCGCTCGCCGCTGCCGCCGTTCCACTCCACTATCCACTTGAACAGAGAGCCGTGAGGTACATCCGCAGCCGGCAGACGGAGCTCCCAGTTGCCTCCTCCGACGGAGTTCAGCCGGTACTTCTCATCCTTTCGCCAGCCGTTGAAATCCCCGATGAGGTATATCGCCGTAGCGTTCGGAGCCCATTCCCTGAAGACCACTTCCTTCTTGTCGGCATGCACTCCGTAGTACAGATGGTTGTTTACTGCATCTGAGAGCCTGCGGCCGTATCCGGCCAGCTCCTGTTTCCTGATCACCAGTTCTCTGTAGCGTTTTTCAATCTGGTCCCGGTAGGGCATCAGATATGGATCCTTGTCGAATATCATAACCGTTATTTTTAATGTTTCACCTGACTATTGTTCTTCATCGAGTATTCTCCCGATGCTTTCCTCGCTCTCTTTCAGCTCTTTCCGACAGTAGGTCAGAAGTTCCGCCGCCTCCTTTACCTTGGCGGGAATATCCCCCACCGCCGTCTGCGGATCCTCAATCTGAGCCACTATCTTCTCCAGACGCCCGAGCGCCTCCTCATATTTCATTTTTTCCATTTCTGCCATATTCAGTACAATTTAAAACATCGTTGCAATTTACAAAAAAATCCGATACTGCGCAAGCCCCTACCCCTGATTCACGGATTCGACGAGGCAACGGGCGGAGCCGTCGCGCAGGAGAAGGTCGAGGCGGTCGCCGGGGGTGAGGCCGGCGGCGGACTCGACGGGGCGGCTGCCGCGGAGGACGTAGGCGCTGCCGGGACGGAGCATGGCCACGGGGTCGCCCTTGCGGACACGGAGCTCGAGCATGTCGAGGCGGCCGGATTCGGCTTTCAGACGCAGGGCGGTACCGCTCCTGACCCGCATCCACAGGATGTTAAGGGCGTTCTGCTCATTGCCGGAGCGGAGTGCCACCCCCTTCCGCATACGCATCAGGAGCATGTCCACCCGGTTGCGCTCAAGGCGGCAGCGCATCTCGGTGCCGGAACCTAAGCGGCGGGCGGTCTGCTCCAGCCGCTGACGCATACCGTCGAGCCTGAGCGTGACAGAGGAGCGCAGCCGGTCGCCCAGGGCGGTCAGAGAGGCGTCCTCCTCCACGAAAGCATTCACTATCAAGTCAGCGAGGGCAGTAGGTGTCTTGACCGAGCGGGCGGCCACCATGTCGCAGATATGCGTGTCGCGCTCGTGTCCCACGGCCACCATCACCGGCAGCGGGAACTGGGCGATGTTCACGGCCAGGTCGTAATCATCGAAGCAGACCAGGTCGGCCACAGCCCCGCCTCCGCGCAGCAGCAGCACCGCGTCGTAGACCTCCCCGGCCTCCACATCGGCCATTACAGCATCTAAGGCGGAAATGATGCCGCCCGGTGCTGTCGGTCCCTGCATCGGAGCCTGATACAGACGGGTATAGAACTTGAAACCGTAACCGTTGTCGTAGAGATGATGCATGAAATCCCCGTACCCCGCCGCCGTCTCCGACGTGATAAGGGCGAAGCGCCGGGGCAGCCGGGGCAGCGGCAGGGTGCTGTTCATGTCCAGCATACCCTCCCTGCGCAGCCTCTCCAGGGTCCGCTGCCGGGCCAGTTCCACCTCCCCGAGGGTAAAAGCCGGATCTATGTCCTCGATGCTCAGGCTCATCCCGTAGACCTCCGAATACTGCACCCTCACCTGTACCAGCACCGTCATTCCGGCTTCCAGCCGGCGACCCGTCCCCTTGTAGAAGGCCGCCTCGACCAGAGACCGCCTTGACCTCCAGATGACCGCCTGGGCCTTTGCGCTGAACAGATCCCGTCCGGAGCCCTTCTCTACCAGTTCCAGGTAGCAGTGCCCGTTATTGTGCATTTTCATATCATGGATTTCCGCACGCACCCATACCGGAACGGGGAAATTGTCCGCCACAGCACCCCGTATCCTCTGCAGCAGCCGGGTCAATGTGATGTATTCCTGCATATTCTGTTGTTTTGTCATCATAAGCGTTGTACAAATTTGCAAAGTTGCTTATTTTTGTAAGACATTGACAAAAAATCCGCATACCATGAAAAAAATAATCCTCACCCTCCTCTCCGGACTGTTT